>Ga0055543_1000305_pt1 | contig 34343 bp, 29 predicted proteins | sample AraplaCvi_mMF_r2_2_FD_61186 | JGI IMG/M metagenome (GOLD analysis project Ga0055543, IMG submission 61186) | Arabidopsis root microbial communities from North Carolina, USA - plate scrape MF_Cvi_mMF_r2 | ecosystem: Host-associated > Plants > Roots > Endosphere | place: USA: North Carolina | reverse complement strand
ACCGTCGCGCATCACCGGCTCCGTCGCGTTGCCTATCCGAGTTGTTCGTGCTTGAAGATTACCTTGAGTGGCGGGCTAATATCGTTACGGCCTCTTGACAGAAAAAGCCATATCAACGTGATTGCTCAGCGGCGTGCGGAAGCGGGCAACGCCCGCTGTAGCACGTCCGATGGAGCTGAAAGTTAGGAAAATTATTGCTCTTTGTGACCATCGGGACTCCAATAGCTCCAGGTGCCGATTTCCACTCCGCCCTCGTAGCGACCTTCCGCTGCCAACTGAGCATTGTCATGAAAATCTCGCCAAAGGCCTTGTTCATTCCCATGTGAATAGGTGCCAGTGGACGCGAGGGTTCCGTTCTCGTGATAGGCCTCGAACAGCCCATGGCGTATCCACTTGCTTCCGTCTTCCGCAAGGTATCGGGCGTATCGAAACCTCAGGCCTCCAGATTCGTAAGGGATCTCGGCGATTTCTAGGTGCAGCATGTCTTCTAACGTAAATTCGACATCATATTGACGTTTTAACAAACCTCATTATGACGCCTAACGCCGGGGCGATCAATCTTTGCGATGCGCCCCCCCGGCACCGCCGCCCAAACCGGCTGCCCAAGCGCTCCGCCGGTATAATGGCGGGATGCAAAATCTCCTCCACAACCTCAATCCCGAACAACTCGCAGCAGTCACCCTGCCACCGCAAAATGCCCTGATCCTGGCTGGTGCCGGATCGGGCAAGACGCGCGTGCTGACCACCCGTATCGCGTGGCTGATCCAGACTGGCCAGGTATCCCCTGCGGGCGTTCTGGCGGTGACCTTCACCAACAAGGCAGCAAAGGAAATGCTCACCCGTTTGAGCGCCATGTTGCCGATCAATACACGCGGCATGTGGATCGGTACCTTCCACGGCCTGTGCAACCGCCTGCTGCGCACCCACTACAAGGATGCAGCGCTGCCGCAGACTTTCCAGATCCTGGATTCGCAAGACCAGCTTTCGATGATCAAGCGCCTGCTCAAGGCGAACAATATCGACGACGAGAAGTTCCCGCCGAAGCAGGTGATGTACTTCATCAACAACAACAAGGAGCAGGGCTTGCGCGCCTCGCAGGTGGAGGCCTACGACGCGCTGGAGCGCAAGCTGGTCGAGCTGTATCAGCTCTACGACGACCAGTGCCAGCGCGAAGGCGTGGTGGATTTCGCCGAACTGCTGCTGCGCACCTACGAACTGTTGTTGCGCAATGAACCGCTGCGCCAACACTACCAGCAGCGCTTCCGCCACATCCTGGTCGACGAGTTCCAGGATACGAACAACCTGCAATACGCCTGGCTGAAGCTGATGGCGGGCCACGCTTCTCAATTCGGCGGCGCGCTGTTCGCCGTGGGCGACGATGACCAGAGCATCTACGCTTTCCGCGGCGCGAACGTCGGCAATATGCAGGCCTTCGAAAGCGAATTCCAGGTCAAGAACCTGATCAAGCTGGAACAGAACTACCGCTCGCACGGCCACATCCTCGATTCGGCCAACCTGCTGATCTCGAACAACAGCCGCCGCCTGGGCAAGAACCTGCGCACCGACGCCGGCCACGGCGAACAGGTTCGCGTGTACGAAGCCAGCTCGGACCTGCAGGAAGCGCAGTGGATCATCGAGGAAGCCAAGTCGCTGATCGCCGAAGGCGCCTTGCGCCGCGAGATCGCGATCCTGTACCGTTCGAACGCACAGTCGCGCGTGATCGAACATGCGCTGTTCTCGGCCGGCATGCCATACCACGTGTACGGCGGCCTGCGCTACTTCCAGCGCGCGGAGGTCAAGCACGCCATCGCCTACCTGCAGTTGATGGACAACCCTCATAACGACTCCGCTTTCCTGCGCGTGGTGAATTTCCCGGCGCGCGGCATCGGTGCGCGCTCGATCGAGCAATTGCAGAATGCTGCGGCAACTTACAACTGCTCGCTGTACGCAGCCGTGCCCTACATGGTCGGCAAGGCGGGCAGCTCGCTGGCTGCCTTCACCAAGCTGATTGAAGGCGTGCGCTTCGAGACCCAGCAACTGGCGTTGCCGGAGCTGGTGAAGATCACGCTGGATTCCTCCGGCCTGCTGCAGCATTACCAGAACGAGAAGGAAGGCGCCGACCGCGTCGAGAACTTGGAGCAGATGGTCAGCGCGGCAACGCAGTTCGTGTCGGAAGAAGGCTTCGGCCAGGGCGCTCCCGCGCACCTCGGCCCGCAGGCTTCGGCATCCGCCGGTGCACAGGTGGTCGTGGCTGATGGCGTGGAAATCATCGACGCTGACGCTCCGCTGGCCACAGTGATGTCGCCGCTGTCGGCATTCCTCTCGCATGCTTCGCTGGAAGCCGGCGACAACCAGGCGCAAGAAGGGCAGGATGCACTGCAGCTCATGACGGTGCACTCGGCCAAGGGCCTGGAATTCGACAACGTCTTCATCACCGGCCTGGAAGAAGGCCTGTTCCCGCACGAGAGCAGCTCGAAGGAAGAAGGCGGCGTGGAAGAGGAGCGTCGCCTGATGTACGTTGCGATCACGCGGGCGCGCAAGCGGCTCTACATGTCGTTCTGCCAGACCCGCATGCTGCACGGCCAGACGCGCTACAACATGAAGTCGCGCTTCTTCGATGAACTGCCGGAAGAGTCTTTGAAGTGGCTGACGGCTCGCGTGCAGAACAACTGGTTCTCCACCGGTTCACGCAAATCGGCGTGGGATGAAATGCCTTCCGTACCAAGCGCCGACAACCGCCTGGCAGCCCGCATGAACGAACGCTCCGGGGCTTCCGGTGGCTGGCGCATCGGTGAGTCCGTCGCCCATGCCAAGTTCGGCGAAGGCGTAATCGTCAACCTGGAAGGCAGCGGCGCCAACTGCCGCGCGCAAATCAACTTCGGCTCCTTTGGCATGAAGGTGCTTGACCTCTCGGTCGCGAAGCTCGAACGCCTTTGATGCAATGCAGGGCGGGTTACTGGCGGGTGGCGATGCCCGTCAGTCGCCAGCATCCATATGGGTTTCCGTACAGGGAGTCGTCCCCATAGTCGACTCCCGCTTCATGCATGAGGCGATATGCCGGTGAGCTGGCTTCCGTCGCGAAGGTCTGGTCATTGAATAGCTCGGGCGACTCGGTGAACTGGTAGCGGTTAAAGATGCGCAGCAGATCGGCGGCGCCGGCGTGCCCGATGCCATCCGTGATGGCGTCCGGCAGACCCAGGTTGTGCATGCCACAGGAGTACGTTTGCTCACCAGTGACATAGACGACCAGCGCCTCGAATGCGCTAAACAAATGCAGGGTCTCCACATACTCCAACCAGGCTTTCGGTGCGTGCGACACGCCTGCACTCTCCACCTTTACGCCCAAGCCTCCGGCCTTCAGCACACCTGCGGCGCAACGCATCATCGCTTCCGCTGCCTCTTGCGAGCCGCCATGTCCAACCAGATAGACGACCGACTTGTGCTCGCCAATGGCGGCAGCTTCCGGGGTATCGCGCCAGTGTGGCCCTGTAGCCCAGAATGCACGCTGCATGCGGGGATCGTGCTCTTCAAATTCGAGCGTACAGCCGAATTTCGATTCAATGTGCATCAGCACAGCACCCGCAAACAAATATCCTTCGCTGTCGCGAATGATTCGTTCGAGCAGATCGGATCGGGAAGTCCAGACACCGGGGATACAAAGGACCATTTGAGGTGCTTGCATAATGGCTCGCCATCGGAAGGAAAGTTGGCCAGTATATATGAATGTTCAATGCGACCAATGCTCGCTTGAAGCATCGGCCATGCTGCCAGGTCCATCGATCCATAATGCAGAACGCCAGCCAGATTTTCCAGGCTCACGAAGCGAATTGTTGCCTTGATAGCCTCTCCAGGAACATGACATCAGCGACAATATGGGCTCTGCATTTTTGCATAGCTCAAACGCGATTATTGAGAATGTTCATGCAATGAAGCATAGCCTACAGTGGGCGCCAATTCACCCGCACTTCACTGGAGGCTATACATGGAAACCCTTCTGATTCCCGCTTCGCTTTTCGCCGGCGGCCTGCTCGCCGTGCAGGCGGGCGCCAATGCGCAACTGTCGAAAGCAACCGGCAGTCCTTTTGCTGCGACCACGCTGCAATTATCGGTCGGCACGCTTGCCCTGTTGGTACTCGCCCTGCTGACTGGAACACTGACCGCGATCGCCGCCCTGCCCCAGGTGCCATGGTGGCATGCGGTCGGCGGCGTCGCGAGCGCGTTCTATGTCGTCTCGACGATCCTGCTGTTTCCGCGGCTCGGCGCAATCGTATCGGTATGCCTGTTCATTGCGGGGCAGATGCTGGCTTCTTTTGCGCTCGATGTCAGCGGCCTGGCCGGCGGCACGCCGCGTCTGATCGATGCGCCACTCGCCATCGGCATGCTGGCAATTCTTGCGGGTGCTGCGATTATCGTGAAGGGGCAATCCGGCCCGCAGCCGCATTCTGTCACAGGCAAGGCTGGCTGGATCGCTCTCGCACTCCTGGCTGGAGCGGTCCTTCCGGTGCAGGGCGTAGTGAACGGCTTGCTGCGGCACGATCTCGGTGCGCCATTCGTGGTCGGTGCAGTGAGCTTCCTTGTCGCCACTTTCGCGATGGCTGTTGCACTCCTGTTTTCCGCCATCGTCCTGCGCGCTCCAGCGCCAACGCTGAAAGGCTTGCCTGCGATGCCTTGGTGGGGCTGGCTGGGCGGCTTCGCCGGAGCAACCTATGTGACCACGGTGTTTACCGCGATTCCAGTCATCGGAGCATCGGCGGCAGTCGGGCTGACGGTGGCCGGGCAGCAAGTGGCTTCGGTCTTCGTTGACCGGCATGGGTGGTTCCGGCTTCCGAAGCGTGAGGTTTCGCCACTGCGCTTGCTGGGCGTGGTCCTGCTGCTCGCTGGCGTGGCGATCATCAAGCTGTTATGACTTCACGACCTGGTCACGCCAAGCGCCGCCAGCCCCACCAAGTGTAGTGATACTCCCGTTCCTCGACTTTGAAGGCCGATCCGCAAAGGCTGCATGAACACTGGTAAAAGTCGATCCAGTTACCGTCAAGGTATGTGACTCCTTCGATGCGCACGTTACCTGCTGCCTGCTCCTCTTTCGGATCGAACATCATGTATTCGGGATAGAGATGGCATAGGCACCCTGCTTTGTCCCGGTAATAGCGGAGCTTCCGAAGGGCAAACTGGAGGTGGGTATCGTTGGGGATCAATGCGCCACCAAGCTTCAGCTTTTTCGTACTGGATGCAATCTCGTCGAGGATCGATGCCAGCGCATCCAGCTCAGCCGCATCACGCAGCTTGATGATCGCGCATGCGCTCGACCAGACCCTGGTCGCGTCACCAGAGAGGATATCGTCAATCAGCTTGCTCATTTTTCGGCAAATGCGGCTACGGTGGCCAATGTCGGTTCGCGGGAAGTGAAAAATTTCGTCTGCATGGTGCCATGCATTGTACTGAATGATGGGTTTTCGCCACATGTTGTCGCGAAACCGCCAAGCTGCGGTGCGAGGCATTGAAGGCGCCGCGATCGGTGCGAATATGCGCCTCACAAACATGAAAGGAGCCCCGATGAATACCCAAACCAACCTCGCCGCCATCAACCAGAAGATCCTCGCCGACGGCGAATCGCTGCCGCTGGTGCAGCTGAAAGACGGCAGTAAAGTGCAGACCGGCACAGTCGCCACCATGCTGCGCAATATCGAACTGTATAACGCCGGCGAGCGCGGCGACATCGAGCAGCAGCTGGAAGCCGCCATCCCGACCGTCGCCAAGGTCGGCCTGTTTGCGCTGTTCCCGCCGGAGGAGTGGATTGCAGGCGACAACCAAGGCCGCCGCCTGGTCGGCACCCTTGCAGCCAAGCACCTTGCCTTTAAGTAGTTAATTTCTACGGGAATTTTTTTCTGCTAGATTGAGGAGAGCGCTGTCCACACTGCAATACTCAACGATAAGGGTTGCAATGTTCGACTACCTGATCCTCGTTCTAGGCGCGCCCGACAGCAGCGTGCTGTATCTTGGCCACTACGATCCCGTGCTGGTCATCCTGTCGGTGGCAGTTGCCATCTTTGCCTCCTATGCTGCGCTGCTGGTAGCGCAGTTGCTGCCTTCCGCCGCCAGCCCGGCACGACGCGCGGGCTGGCTGGCCGCCGGCGGTTGTTGCCTGGGCCTGGGCATCTGGGCCATGCACTTCGTCGGCATGCTGGCCTTTACCCTGCCCTGCACGAATAGTTACGACGCGGGCCTGACACTGCTGTCCACCGTTCCCGGCATGCTGGCCAGCGCGCTCGCGCTGCAGGTGATCAGCCAGGGCCCGCCCAACACGCTGCGCTTGTGGAGCGCCGGCGCCTTGCTGGGCGCAGGCATCGGCGCCATGCACTATACCGGCATGGCCGCCATGCAGTTTGACGGCATGATCCAGTACGACCTGCGCCTGTTCCTGCTGTCCATCGTGGTGGCGGTGGCGATGGCGACCCTGGCCTTGTGGCTCAAGTTCCGCCTCGCGCGCCTGAAGGGACGCTGGGCTTCGCCGCTGTGGAGTTCCGTGGTGATGGGACTGGCGGTGGCCTGCATGCACTACACCGCGATGGCGGCGGCTTACTTCGTGCGCGATAACCATGCTGCTGGCACGACTGCGGCCGCCGCCGAGTCGGCCCATATCAGCCCCAGCACGCTCGCCGCCTCCGTACTGGTCTTTACCAGCCTGCTGATCGTGGTCACGATTGTCGCCACTTATGTCGGCAAGCGCCGCCTGTTCTCCTTCGAGCGTTCGTATCGGCTGATCGCCCTGCTGATTCTAGGCTGGACCGTGATCGCCTGGCTTGGCGCCAGCTATTTCCAGCAGCGCCTGGCCGATGAACTGTACCAGCACGAGCTGCAACTGGCGCAAGAGCAGGCCGCCAACGTTGCCAGCAATATCGAGGAAAGCGCAGCACGCATGCGCGGCTTCGCCTTGATGCTGGCGCGCGATCCCGGCATCCGCCAGATCGCCTTGCACGGCATGGATACGCCCGGCGCCAACGAGCGCCTGGCGGAAATGACGCGCGCGCTCAAGGTCAACAGCCTGTTCGTGCTCGATGCCGAAGGCACCAGCATCGCCACCGCCGCCGACGCCCACCTGTACATCGGCCGCAGCTTTGCCGACCGCCAGTACTTCACGCAGGCGCGCGCCGGCCAGGAAGGGCAGCAATATGGCGTCAGCCGCGATGGCAAGGTGGGGGCCCTGTATTACGCCCACGCCATCCGCGACGGCGAGCGCTTCCTCGGCGTCGCGGTGGTCAAGCTGAATGCCGCCGCACTCGCTCTCCTGGCCGGGCCAACCCAAGCCTGGGTGACCGATGCCAATGGCGTCATCATCTACACTGGCGCCCCTGCCCTGTCCCACCTGGCCATGCCTGCGGCGCGCGTGCATGCGATGGACCCGGCGCAGCGCCTCCAACGCTATGCTCGCGAGAAATTCAACTCCATCTCACTGGAACCCTGGGATAGCGCAGCCATGCCGGCCGTGGCGCGCATTGCCGGCGCCCGCATTCCGAGCGTGCTGGCGACGCGCGCGCTGCCCGATGGCAGCCTGTCCGTCACCGTGCCGCGGCCTTTGCCAAGCTTGCTGCACCAGGGCGCGCGCCGCTTCTGGCTCTTCCTGTTGATCGAATTCGCCGGCAGCATGCTGGTCGCCGCCGCCACCGCCACTGCGCTCTACTTGCGTGAGAAGCAGAAGGCCGATGCCGACCTGCGCGTCGCCGCCACCGCTTTCGAATCGCTGGAAGGCATGGCCATCACCGATGCCGACCACACGATCCTGCGCGTCAACCGTGCCTACACTGATATCACCGGCTTTTCCGAGCGCGATGCATTGGACCGTGAGTTGCGGGTCTGCGACGAACCGGCACTGCAGCAGCGCATCTGGGAAGGCGTGGCGGCACAAGGCGCCTGGCAAGGCGAGGTCTGGCAAATGCGCAAGAACGGCGGCCGTTTCCCATGCTGGCTGGTGGTCACAGCCGTGCGCAATGCCGCCGGCGAAATCACCCACCACGTGTGTGCGCTGACTGATATTACCGAGCGCAAGGCTTCGGAGCAGGAAATCCGCAACCTGGCGCTGTTCGACTTCCTGACCCAGTTGCCGAACCGGCGCTGCCTGATGGACCGCTTGCAGCATGCGCTGGCGGCCAGCGCGCGCACCGGCCAGTGCGGCGCCCTGCTGTTCATCGACCTGGACAACTTCAAGGACCTGAACGACACGCTGGGCCACAACGTGGGCGACATGCTGCTGCAGCAGGCCGCGCGCCGTTTCGTGGGCTGCGTGCGCGAAAGCGATACCGTGGCACGCCTTGGCGGCGACGAATTCGTGATCATGCTGGAAAACCTGCCCGACGATGTCGAACAGGCGGCGGAACAGGCGCGTGCCATCGGCGCCAAGCTGCTGGCGCGGCAGAATGAGCCTTACGTCATGGGCCCGCACCAGCACAGCTGCACGTCCAGCGTCGGCATCACCGTGTTCCGCGGCGAGCAGGAAAGCGTGGAAGACCTGCTCAAGCAAACCGACCTCGCGATGTACCAGGCCAAGGCCGCCGGCCGCAACACCATGTGCTTCTTCGACCCCGCCATGCAGACCGTGGTCAGTGCGCGCGCCGCTCTCGATGCCGATTTGCGCCAGGGCCTGACGCTGCACCAGTTCATGCTGCACTACCAGCCACAAGTCGATGCCGATGGCCGCATCACCGGCGCCGAGGCGCTGCTGCGCTGGCAGCATCCGACGCGCGGCCTGGTGCCGCCGATGCACTTCATCCCTGCTGCCGAAGCATCCGGCCTGATCCTGCCTTTGGGCGCGTGGGTCCTGGAGCAAGCCTGCGCCCAGCTGGTGGCCTGGGCACGCGTCCCGGCGACAGCGGCACTGGAACTTGCGGTGAACGTCAGCCCGCGCCAGTTCTACCAGGCCGATTTCGTCGAGCAGGTCATGGGCGCGCTGGTACGCAGCGGCGCGCCGCCACGCTTGCTGAAGCTCGAACTGACTGAAGGCTTGCTGCTGGACGATGTCGAAGCATCGATCGAAAAAATGTCCTTGTTGAAAACGGCCGGCATCGGCATCTCGCTGGACGATTTCGGCACCGGCTATTCTTCGCTGGCTTACCTGAAGCGCCTGCCGCTATGCCAATTGAAGATCGACCGCTCGTTTGTGCGCGACATCCTGCACAACGCCGACGATGCCGCCATCACCAAAACGATCCTGACGCTGGCCGACAACATGGGGCTGTCGGCCATTGCGGAAGGCGTGGAATCGCTGGAGCAGAAGAACTACCTGGCGCGCCAGGGCTGCCGTGCCTTCCAGGGCTACCTGTTCGGCGCACCGTTGCCGGTGGCCGAATTCGAGGCTTTGCTGGTGCCGCAGCAGCTGGCGCGCGCCTGAGGACTACTGCACGCCCGCAGCCGGACCGCTGATGCGCACCGGCGCGAGGTAGCCGTCCGGCTTGTCGCCCAGCGGTGCTGCGCCCGACAACATGGTCTGCATGCCCGGCGTGAAGAAGCTGTATGGATAGCCGGGTACCTTGGCGCTGACCGCATCGAGGCGGGCCCGCAGTTCGGGCGGCAGCTCGAAGTCCAGCGCGCCGAGGTTGTCCTGCAGCTGCGCCAGCTTGGTCGCGCCCACCATCACCGTCGCCACGCCGGGACGGTTGGCGACCCAGTTCACTGCCACCTGGGCCATGCTGCGCCCCACCTCATTCGCCACCTTTTCCAGCTCCGCCACAATGGCGAAATTGCGCTCGCTGAATTTGGAGAAGGCGGGATTGTTGGAGCCGCTCATGGTTTGCAGGCGCCCCTCGCCAAACTGGCCGCCGCTGCCTGGCTTGTACTTGCCGGACAACAGGCCGCTGGCCAGCGGGCTCCACACCATCACGCCCATGCCGTGCCGCGTGCCCAGCGGGATGTATTCATCTTCGATGGCGCGCTCCGCCAGGGAATATTCCATCTGCAGCGTCGTCAGCGGCTCATAGCCTCCCAACTCCGCCACCGCCTGCATGCGGCTGGCGTACCACGCCGGAACATTCGACAGGCCGATGTGGCGCACCTTGCCGGCGCGGACCGCATCGTCCAGCGTGCGCAGCACTTCTTCCGGCTGCGTCACCATGTCCCAGGCATGCACCAGGTACAGGTCGACGTAATCGGTGCCCAGCCGCTGCAGCGATCCTTCCAGCGCGCGCATCAGGTGCTTGCGGCCATTGCCGCCCGCGTTCGGGTTGGACGGGTCGCCGCTGTAGGACGCCTTGGTGGCGATCACGATCTTGTCGCGCAAGCCGCTGTCGCGCACGAACTCGCCGACCCAGCGCTCCGACTCGCCATTGGTGTACAGGTCGGCCGTGTCGACCAGGTTGCCGCCCGCCTCGGTGTAGGTCATGAACTGCTCGCGCGCACTGGCCTTGTCGGCGCCCCAGCCCCAGTCGGTGCCGAAGGTCATGGTGCCGAGCGCCAGGCGCGACACGCGCAGGCCGGAATTGCCGAGGGTGTAGTACTGTTTGAGGGACATGCTTTCTCCATAGTAGTTGTTGACAATGAGGAAATGCCATTTAAACAATAACACGGATATGAAAGTCGGGGTCAGCTCCGGCAATCGGACAAAAAATGTCCGATTGCCGGAGCTGACCCCGACTTTTATTACAGGACTGGCTTGGCGCGGCCGTTGCTGATTGCTTCGTCGATCAGGGCGCGTGAGGCCTTGTCTGCCTCTCGCGACAGGCGGCCTTGCTCGCGTCCCAGTTCGCCCATCTTGCGGCCCATCTCATGCAGCGGCTTGGAGGCTTCGGCGATGCGGGCGTGCATGGCGGCCATCGGTGCCTGGCGTGCTGCCAGCGCGGCGTGGCGGGCGGCGATCTCATTGCCCTGGCGCGCCACCTCCGCTGCCAGCGGTTCCAGCTGCTTGCGCAGGTTTTCCAGGTCGAGCTCGAGCTGCAGGCGGGTCTTGTCGTCGGCCATCGCTATCTTGCGGCTGGCTTTCTCCATGGCGCGGCCGATGCGTTCTTGCTGGCGCGCCGACAGTTCGAGCTTGCGCTCCAGTTCGCGCTCGAGCGCCTGCTGCTCCTTGCCGCCCATCGCCGCTTCGACTTCTTTCTCAATCTGGTCGCCCATGGCTTCCACCTGCTTGCCCTGGGCATCCATCAGCTTGCCCTGCTCTTCCATCTTCTTGCCCTGCTCTTCGGCCGGTTGCCAGGCGGCTTTGACCTTCGCCAGTACGGCCGGATCCTGGATCAGGTAGGCCTTGCCATCCTTGCGCACGAAAATGAAGTCGCCCTTGGTTTCGCGCTTCAGGCGCTGCGCATCGGACAGATCGGCGCGGCGGGCATGCACGTTCATCGTTTGTTCGCCGTCGCGCACGATGGCATACGCCGTGCGGCCGTCCTCATTGAAGTTGTAGTTGTTGCTGCCTTCATAGTCCTTCAGCTCCTTGGGCGGCTTTGGTGGCTTGGGAGGCTTGGGTGGCGCCGGCATGGCGACCATGGGTGCCGCTGGTGCTGCGGGAGCAGCTGCAGCCGCGGGGGCGGTTGGCGCAGGCGGTGCCGGTGGCGCAGGCGATGCGGGTGGCGCCGGTGGCGCCGGCTCAACCTCGTGCGGGTCGCTGGCGTCACTGAAGTGCATGGCCACGGCGGGCGCCGCCGCCTCGGGGGCTTCTGCCGCCTCCGGTGCCGGCGCGGCCAGCGCCGCTGGTGCAGCAACAGCGCTGGCGGCCGGGAGCGACACTGCTTGCGGCATCGCGTGGGCATACAGCGCGGCGCAGGCAGCAAAAATTCCTAACAGCGGGGTCGCCATCTTCCAGCTCAGTGGTTGTGCATCGGGACGGATCAGGCGTTTGATTCGGGACATGAGGTCTCCTCCGTTTGCCGCGGGGGCAGCAAAGTGATGGGTGGTAAACTGGAACTTGTCCAGCTCGGAAAGTGCAAGTGCCAGGCGCCGCGGTTCGCCAAGCATGCTTGCGGCTAAGTCGTCTGCTATCTGTTCGCGCTCACGGCGGATGCATTGCGACAGCATCCACACGCTGGGGTGGTAGAACAGGAAAATCTCGATGCCGCTCTGGATCAGGTTGACCAGGTAGTCGTGGCGGCGCACATGCGCCAGCTCGTGGGCCAGCAGGGCCTCCAGCAAATCAGGCGGCAGGCCGCTGACCAGCGCAGCTGGCAGCAGCACGATCGGGCGCAGGATGCCGGCCGTGATCGGGCCTTCCAGTCCATCGTCCGACACGCCAAGGCGCACCGCGCGGCGGATGCCCATGCGCTGCGCCAGCGCTGCGGCACGCGCCTGCCAATGTGCGTCGGCGTGGTAATGATTCGGCAGGGTGCGGGTGCGCACCCAATGCAGGCCAAGCGACAGGCGCAGGGTCATCAGTGCGGCGCCGGCGGCCCACAACAGCACCAACCAGGGCATCTGGCGGCGCAGCAGGTATTCCCAGGAGGCCATGGCGTCCACGTCGACCAGGGCTGTTTCGGACACCATGCCATCGGCTGCGCCGGGAATGGCGGCGATGGCGCTGGTCTCCAGCGGTGCTGGCAGTACGTAGCCGGTATCGGCGGCGTCGGCCAGGCGCCAGGCGAAGTTGGCCAGCGGGAGGGCTGCGCACAGGAGCAAGGCGATGCAGGCCACGAGATAGCGCGCCTGCGGCCGGGCGTTGCGCAAGCCATGCAGCGCCAGTGCCGCGACGCAGCCGATCAGCAGGCCTTGCCACAGGAAGTGCAGCAGGGACCAGCCCAGGGCGGGGATGACGGCATTCAGCAGGTTGCTCATGGCGGGCGGCTCCGGTAGTTGGTGTCCTTGCAAACTAGATTAAATGATCTAGAACTTTGTGTCTAGAACTTTTTGTCTAGTTCTCGGCGCAACGGCTCAGGTGCCAATGTAGCGGAGTGCTGCGGCAGCGGATGGGGATTTGCGATGGATGGCGATTTTCGCCGCCTGGACGGCTGAAAACCGGTGCGGCGGTGCCTGACCCACGGGGTCAGGCACCTGGCGCGCGGGGCTTAGTAGACGACTACGGAGCGGATCGATTCACCGCGCTCCATCAGGTCGAAGCCTTCGTTGATGCGTTCGAGCGGGAGGGTGTGGGTGATCAGCTCATCAATCTTGAGCTTGCCCTCCATATACCAATCGACGATCTTCGGCACGTCGGTGCGGCCGCGCGCGCCGCCAAAGGCGGAGCCCAGCCAGTGCCGGCCGGTCACCAGCTGGAATGGGCGGGTCGAGATCTCCTGCCCCGCCGCCGCCACGCCGATCACGATCGACTTGCCCCAGCCTTTGTGGCAGCACTCGAGCGCCTGGCGCATCAGCTGCGTATTGCCGACGCACTCGAAACTGTAGTCGGCGCCGCCATCGGTCAACTGCACGATGGCATCCACCACATTCTCCACATCGCGCGGGTTGATGAAGTGGGTCATGCCGAACTGGCGCGCCATCGCTTCGCGCGCCGGGTTGATGTCGATGCCGATGATCTTGTCCGCGCCCACCATCCTGGCCGCCTGGATCACGTTCAGGCCAATGCCGCCCAGGCCGAACACCACCACATTGGCGCCCGCTTCCACCTTGGCGGTGAACAGCACGGCGCCGACGCCGGTCGTCACGCCGCAGCCGATGTAGCACACCTTGTCGAACGGCGCGTCGGGACGGATCTTGGCCAGCGCGATCTCCGGCACCACGATGTAGTTGGAGAAGGTGGACGTGCCCATGTAATGGAACAGCGGCTTGCCATCGAGCGAAAAGCGGCTGGAGCCGTCCGGCATCAATCCCTTGCCCTGGGTGGCGCGAATCGCCTGGCACAGGTTGGTCTTGCGCGACAGGCAGAATTTGCACTGGCGGCATTCCGGCGTGTACAGCGGGATCACATGGTCGTCTTTCTTGAGCGAAGTGACGCCCGGCCCGACGTCCACCACCACGCCGGCACCTTCATGGCCCAGGATGGCCGGGAACAGCCCTTCCGGATCGGCGCCCGACAGGGTGTAGTGGTCGGTATGGCAAATGCCGGTGGCCTTGATCTCCACCAGCACCTCGCCCGCGCGCGGGCCATCCAGGTCCACTTCTTCAATGGTCAGCGGCGCTCCCGCCCTCCATGCAACTGCTGCTCTCGTCTTCATCCCGGTGCTCCGAATGTGATAAAGACGACAGCATAGCCTAACTCCTAATGGCCAGCATGGACTCCAGCCCCAGCATATGCGACACCGTGCGCCACAGCTGGCGCGGCGAAGTCCAGGGCTTGGGCAGGAAAGCGTGGGCCTGGTGGTGCAGCATCGGCTGGCTGGCCGAATACAGCAGCACCGGCGTGGCCTGATCGGCCTGGCGCATGGAACGGATCAGGGTGTGGCCGTCGCCGTCCGGCAGGTCCGGGTCGATCACCACCAGCGCAAACCCACCGTGCTGCAGCTGGCTTTGCGCCTGGCTGTAGCTGGAGGCATGCACCACCTGGACCTCCGGCGCCAGCAAGGTCGCCAGCACCACGGCACTATCTTCATCGTGATCGACGTGCAGCACCCGGGGCGCCGGATGCAAATCAAATGACATGTTCATGGAACGGTTCTCCGCGCTGCAGGGGATGGTCGGCGGAGCTGGGCCGAAGGATATTGCCGGGCCGCGAAGGAGGGGCGGCCGCTGAGGGGTGTTGCAGTGGGCGAGTTGGGGCCCACCGCAATAGTTTAAGACAAGAATATGGCCTGCGGAAAGTTTTATTTTTTCAGGCGTGCGTTAAACGCAGCATGCAAGCCGTTCAACATTTCTTCCGCGGCCAGCAGCTGGTCGGCCACTTCGTTGATCTTGCGGCGGCTGGAACGCGCATGGTCGCGCAGCACTTCGAAGGCGGTGTTGCGGTCGGTCTGGTACTTGCACATCAACAGGCCCACGGCCAGGCTGGTTTCGCGGCCGGCGGCCAGCGCCGCGTTGAGGTTGATCTCCGTGCGGCGCAACTGGCGGATTTCATCGGCGCGCGCCAGCCCGGCTTCGAACGCCGGCATCAGGTGCTGTTCGTCGACCGGCTTCACCACAAAGCCCACCGCGCCATAGGCGGCGGCTTGCTTGCCGGCGTCGGCATCGCCGCGGCCGGACAGGAACATGAAAGGCACTGTGGTGTTGCGGTTCAGTTGCTTGGCCAGCTCCAGGCCCGACATGCCGGGCATGTGGATGTCGAGCAGCGCCAGGTCGGGCTCGCGCTCGGCGATCAGGGACAGGGCCTGGTCCGACGAATGCGCCAGCATGGTGTCGTAGCCGGCGCGGGCGAGCAATTCGCCCAGGAACTCGGTCAGGATCTTGTCATCATCGACGATCAGGATCAGGCGCTTTGGCGGAGTCTGGGCGTTCATCGGCGTCAACCTTATGGTTATGCTAATGGGGAAATTATAGACTGAAATTCCCGCACTGCCGCCCCCACATCTTCGGCCAGGTAGACGCTGGTGATGGCGGCAACCAGTTGCGCCCCCTCGGCCACCAGCGGCGCCGCATTGTGCGGCGTCATGCCGCCGATCACGCACAGCGGCACTTCGATCACTTCGCGCGCATGGCGAAGGATGGCAGGCTGGGTCGTCACGGCGTACTGCTTCACCTTGGACGGGTAAAAGCCGCCGAAGGCCACGTAGCTGGCGCCGGCCGCCTGGGCTGCCTGCGCGCGCGCCAGCTCACCGTAGCAGGAGGCGCCAATCAGCTTGTTGGGGCCAAGCGAAGCGCGCACTTCGGCCAGTGGCGCATCAGTGCCGCCCAGGTGCACGCCGTCGGCGCCCAGTTCGCGGCACAGCGCGACGTGGTCGTTGACCAGGAAGGGCACGCTGTACTTGTGGCACAGTTCGCGCAGCGCCCCGCCCTGCTCGCGCCGCAGCGCCGGGCTGGCTTCCTTGTGGCGGTATTGCAGCAGCGCGACGCCGGCGCGCAGCGCCTGCTCGGTCACCTCGAGCAGTTTTTCAGTGTCGTCCCAGTTGGGGGTGACCAGGTAAAGTCCTTGCATCATTTCTCCTTATCGCTGCGGGATGCGCTGGCCGGGCGCTATCGCGTATGAAGCGGCCAGCGCGCGCTGGGTGTAGCCCTGCGCCTTGGTCAGCGCCTGCGCCATCGTATTGCCCATTGCAAGCAGGGCTGCCGTGGCGGCAGCCAGCGTGCATCCGCTGCCGTGGAAGCCGCCGGGCAGGCGCGGCCAGCTCCAGTTCTGCTGGCGGTCCGGGCCGAGCCAGCGGTTGATCACAACGTCACTGCCTTCATCATGCCCGCCGGTCACCAGCACGTGGGTGCAGCCGAGGGCACGCAGCGCGCGTGCATGGGCCAGGGCGTCGCCGTGTGCGGTGCCATGCCAGGCCGGCGGAATACCGGGCGTCGCCGGCGCCACCATCGGCGCCGCGTCCGCGGGCGCGGCTTCGTCCGGCGCATCTTCCAACGCACTGTACGATGCCGCGCTGGACATGGAAACCGCGGGCGAGCGGATCGCCACGCCAGCGCCGGCTGCCGCCGCACCGACGCGCACCGGAGCGCGGTAGCGGGCCGCATTGCCGGCCAGCACTGCGGCTTCCGGGCCATTCGGCGTGATCAGCGTGGCAAGCGGCAGCAAGGGCGCCAGTGCCTGCACCGCATCATCGCGCCCCAGTGCGTCGCCATGGCCGCTGCGCAGCACAGGGTCCAGCACCACCGGCGGATCGCTGTACAGGCGCTGCGCCCAGCCCGGCGCCGCACCGGCCGCCGCGCGATGCGTGGCGCGCAGCTCGCCGATCAGCGTCGCAATGGCCTGCGCATTTTCCGCGCTGCCCGGGATGCCGATCTTCACTGCCGCCACCGGCACCTGCGCCAGCAGCGCGCGTGCCTGCTGCAGCACCACTTCCGGCGCCAGCGGCATCACCGCATGCACGCGGTTATTGTCCTGCACCGTGATGGCGGTCAGCACCGGCAGCGCATGCGCCCCCATCGCCGTGATGGCCTGGATGTCGGCCGCCATGCCGGCGCCGCCCGAAGGATCGGCGCCCGAAAACACCAGCACGCAGGGCCGGTCGCTCATGCCAGCCTCCCCGCCATCGGCGACGACGGCGAGGCTGCGAAACGGCGCGGCATGCGGCCTGCCAGGAAGGCTTCGCGGCCGGCCTGCACACCCAGCTTCATGGCGCGCGCCATGCGTACCGGGTCGCCGGCGGCGGCGATGGCGGTGTTCATCAGCACGCCGTCACAACCAAGCTCCATGGCAATGGCCGCATCGGACGCCGTGCCGACGCCGGCATCGACCAGCACCGGTACATGCGATTGCTCGATGATCAGCGACAGGTTCCACGGATTCAGGATGCCCATGCCGGAGCCGATCAGCGACGCCAGCGGCATCACCGCGCAGCAGCCGATATCCTCCAGCATGCGCGCCTGGATCGGGTCGTCGCTGCAGTAGACCATCACGTCGAAGCCATCGTTCACCAGTTCGCGCGCCGCGACCAGGGTTTCCGGCATATTCGGGAACAGCGTCTTTTCATCGCCCAGCACTTCCAGCTTCACCAGCTTGTGGCCGTTCAGCAGTTCGCGCGCCATCTGCAGCGTGTACACCGCGTCCTTGGCCGTATAGCAGCCGGCCGTATTGGGCAGGATGGTGAATTCATGCGGCGGCACGTAGTCCAGCAGGCTTGGCGCATGCGGGTCCTGGCCGATGTTGACGCGGCGGATTGCCACCGTGATGATTTCCGCGCCGGCAGCCAGCGTCGCTTCGCGGGTTTGCGCCAAGTCCTTGTATTTGCCGCTGCCGACCAGCAGGCGCGAGTTGTATTCCTTGCCTGCGATAACCAATGGTTTGTCTTGCATTTGCAGTCTCCCCTTCCTAGCCCCCGCCGATGGCGCGGACGATATCTACTTTGTCGTTGTGGTTCAGCGCGACCTGCGGCCAGCGCTGGCGCGGGACAACCTGGCGGTTGACCGCCAGCGCCAGCGCCTGGCCGGTCAGCTCCAGCGCATCGATCAGCGCATCGAGCGTTTGCTGCGGCGGCACCGCATGCGGCGCGCCGTTCAGTTCAATCTCGATCATGGCTGATGCTCGCGGTAGATCTGCGCGCCGCCTTTGACGAATTCGATCGACTTTTCCACCATGCCCTTGGCAGCAAAGTCGCGCACTTCCTGCGTGATTTTCATCGAGCAGAAATGCGGGCCGCACATGGAACAGAAGTGCGCCACCTTGGCCGAATCCTTCGGCAGGGTCTCGTCGTGGAATTCGCGCGCGCGGTCCGGGTCCAGGCCCAGGTTGAACTGGTCTTCCCAGCGGAACTCGAAGCGCGCCAGCGACAGCGCGTTGTCGCGGATCTGCGCCCCCGGATGGCCCTTCGCCAGGTCGGCCGCGTGGGCGGCGATCTTGTAGGTGATGATGCCTTCCTTGACGTCGGCCTTGTTCGGCAGGCCCAGGTGCTCCTTCGGCGTCACGTAGCACAGCATGGCGGTGCCGTACCAGCCGATCTGCGCGGCGCCGATGCCGGAAGTGATGTGGTCATAGCCAGGCGCGATATCGGTGGTCAACGGGCCGAGGGTGTAGAACGGCGCCTCGCTGCACTGCTCCAGCTGCAGGTCCATGTTCTCTTTGATCAGCTGCATCGGCACGTGGCCCGGGCCTTCGATCATCACCTGCACGTCGTGCTTCCAAGCGATCTGGGTCAGTTCACCCAGGGTTTTCAGTTCGCCCAGCTGCGCTGCATCGTTGGCATCCCACACCGAGCCCGGACGCAGGCCGTCACCCAGCGAGAAGCTCACGTCGTAGGCCTTCATGATGTCGCAGATTTCTTCGAAGTGCGTGTACAGGAAGTTTTCCTGGTGGTGCGCCAGGCACCACTTGGCCATGATGGAACCGCCGCGCGAGACGATGCCGGTCATGCGGTTGGCAGTCAGCGGCACGTAGCGCAGCAGCACCCCGGCGTGAATGGTGAAGTAGTCGACGCCCTGCTCCGCCTGTTCGATCAGCGTGTCGCGGAAAATTTCCCAGGTCAGGTCCTCCGCCTTGCCGTTGACCTTTTCCAGCGCCTGGTAGATCGGCACCGTGCCGATCGGCACCGGCGAATTGCGCACGATCCATTCGCGCGTTTCGTGGATATGCTTGCCGGTGGACAGGTCCATCACCGTGTCGCCACCCCAGCGGATGGCCCAGGTCATTTTTTCCACTTCCTCGCCGATCGAGGAAGTCACTGCAGAGTTGCCGATATTGGCGTTCACCTTGACCAGGAAATTGCGGCCGATGATCATCGGCTCCAGTTCCGGGTGGTTGATATTGGCCGGGATGATGGCGCGGCCGCGCGCGATTTCCTGGCGCACGAATTCGGGCGTGATTTCTTCCGGGATGGCTGCGCCAAACGATTCGCCGCGATGCTGGCGGCCCAGGAGGTCGGCCATGCGCTGGCCCTTCTCGCCCTGGGCGCGCAGGCCGGCCAGGTATTCCTTGCGGCGCAGGTTTTCACGGATCGCCACGTATTCCATTTCCGGCGTGATGATGCCCTGGCGCGCGTAATGCATCTGGGTCACGTTGCGGCCGGCCTGCGCGCGGCGCGGCTGGCGATGCAGTTCGAAGCGCAGCGCGTCGAGTTTTTGGTCGGCCAGGCGCCGGCGGCCATAGTCCGAGGTCGGGCCATCCAGCAGTTCGGTGTCATTGCGCTCGGCGATCCAGGCCGCGCGCGGCGTGCCAAGGCCTTTGCGGATGTCGATCGTCGCATCCGGGTCGCTGTACGGGCCGGAACAGTCGTACACGGTGACCGGCGCGTTGTCGCCGGACAGGCTGATTTCGCGCATCGGCACGCGCATGTCGGCACGGCTGCCGGTCACATAGATCTTGCGGGAATTCGGCAGCGGGGTGACAGCTGCGGAGTCGACCTCGGCCTGGGCGGCGAGGAAAGTTGGATTGGCGTTCATTTTGGCTCCTTTGTTGGCGCAGGAGCCAGCAAAGGAGGTTAGGCTGCGGCCGCCGCGCACGGCGTGGCGCGTGCGGCAAACGTATCCTGAAGCTTCCCTTCGCTGGCATTATCCAGATCAGGTTCGGAGGGTATTTCTCACCCGCGCACGTCGCCGCGCACAGGACCCCTAGCGTGTGCCACCTTTCGGCAGCGAGCGGATTATATCTATAATCGTTGCGCATTAAAAGGAGACCGGATGCGATATGTAGTATTCCTGGCGGCGATGGCCGCGCAGGCCGCCATGGCGGCGGCAGCGGGCGCCGACACGCGCGCGCCCACGCTGGCCGAACAGCGCTCGTTCGAACAATTCATGCAGCGCACCGCGCCGGGAACGCCGCTGCCGCCGCTGCGTGTCGAGCGCGCACCCAACGGGAAGAGCTGGATTGCCGGCGCCAGCAGCGATGCGCCGCCGGTGCGCCTGGTGCTGCCGCTGTGCCGCGTCACCCGCACCCGCTACACGCAGCAAGCCGACGACAGCTGGCGCGCCGATACCAGCCAGCATGTCTGGATCCACCACACCACCAGCTGCGGCACGCCGCCGGCCACGATGGTGGAGCTGCGCGCGCTGCTGCCGGAAATCGACATGCTGCGCCTGATCCAGGCCCAGGGCGAACTGCTGCAGCGCGCGCGCCTGCTCATGGCCGGCAACACCCGTTGTGCGCCCACCCGTTCGCGCAATTTCCAGTTACGCGCCTTGGGCCGCAGCGCCGATGGCATGTTCCTGCTTGGCTATGAAAGCGATATCGGCAGCAAGGTGGATATCACGGTGCGGCCATCGCGCGCCGAGCTGACCGCGTGGAACGTGAATTGCCTGTAACAACAATGCTGGCCGCTGCTCAGTTACTTTTCATCTGCAAGTGTAACAATTCGTTACTGTGTGCGTAAGCGCACATAGCGTTTTTCTTCGGGTTTCTCATAATGGAAGAGCACTAATAACTATTATGAGAGGCAAAACCATGAATCCGAAAGTCTCCCTGCTCCCACTCGCGCTGACATCCCTTTTGCTCGCTGCCTGTGGCGGTGGCGGCGGTGGCGGTGGCGGCAGCAACCCTCCACCGCAAACCCTGGGCACCCTGGGCGTATCGATTACCGATGCCCCCGCCTGCGGCTTTGACGCCGTCAACGTGACCGTCAACAAGGTACGCGTCAACACCAGCGCTACCGCCAGCGACACCGATGGCGGCTGGACCGACATCACCCTGTCGCCCGGCAAAAAGATCAACCTGCTGAACCTGACCAACGGCACCCTGGACGCACTGGGCCAAACCTCGCTGGCGGCAGGCCGCTATAACCAGGTGCGCCTGGTACTGGACCCGAACACCGGCAACGCGACTGCCAACTCCGTGGTCCTGAGCGGCAGCACTACCGAAATCTCGCTCGACACCCCGAGCGCGGTACAAAGCGGCATCAAGATGAACGCCGACTTCACCGTGGAAGCAGGCCAGCGCTATGACCTGGTGATGGACTTCGACGCCTGCAAATCCATTGTCACCAAGGGCAATGGCAAGTACGCGCTGAAACCGGTGGTGAAAGTGATCCCGACCGCCCTGAACGGCATCAGCGGTTTCGTCAGCGTGCCGCTGCTGTCCGATGGCATTACCGTCAGCGCCCAGCAAAACGGTGCCGTGGTGGCCGCGACGGTGCCGAGCGCCACCGGCGAATTCGTGCTGCCACGCCTGCCTCTCGGTAACTACGACGTGGTGATCATGTCCAACACCCATGCCGCCTACGTGGTGGGCGGCGTGCCTGTGACGTCCACTACCGGCATGGTGCCGATCAGCACCACCGCCGCGCCACTGACGCTGCCCACCACCAGCCTGATGGGCTCGATCAGCGGCACTGCCACGCTGACCCCGGCCAGCGCCACCGATTCGGCCCTGGTCGCAGCCAAGCAAGCCATTACCGGCGGCCCGACCGTGACCCTGCGCTACACCAATGCGGACCTGAGCACCGGCGCCTACAGCATCACCAAGCTGCCGCTGGCTGCACCGCAGTACGCCGCGTATAGCGCCACCCTGCCGCTGACCTTCTCCAGCGCCGGCACCATCCCGGCCACCGGCATGTACAAGGTCGATGCGTCAGCCACCGGCTACACCACGCTGTCCAACGCGGCGGTCGACATCAACATCGCCAACGCCGTCAACGTCAACTTCAACCTGGTTCCTTAAGCTTCAGCGTCAACTGTCCCGACGCCGCCCCGGCCCCGCCCCTCCTGGCGGCAGCCGGGGCTTTTTTTCGCTTGCGTGTGCGCGCTTTTCCGCGGTATCCTGAATTATTCAATCGAATGATTTAATAAAAGGAGGCACGGTGCGCGCAGGCAGGAACCATGTCCGGATCGGCGGTGCGGCGGGCTTCTGGGGCGACAGCGCCCTCGGGCCGCGCCAGCTGCTCGATGGCGGCGACCTCGATTACCTCGTATTCGATTACCTGGCCGAACTGACCATGTCGCTGCTGGCGACAGCACGCCGCAAGCACCCCGAGTTGGGCTACGCCACCGATTTCATCGACGTCATGCGCGACGTGCTGGGCGACGCGCTGGCGCGCGGCGTGCGCGTGGTCGCCAACGCCGGCGGCATCAATCCCCAGGGCTGTGCCGCAGCACTGCGCGCGCTGGCGGCGGAGCAGGGCCTGGCGCCGCGCATCGCCGTGGTCGAAGGCGACGACGTCACTCCCCTGCTGCCAGCCCTGCGCGCGGAAGGCCTGGCACCGCCAGCCACAATACTGAGCGCCAACGCCTACCTCGGCGCCCTGCCAATCAAGGCCGCACTCGATGCCGGCGCCGATGTCGTGATCACCGGCCGCTGCGTCGACAGCGCCGTCACGCTGGGCGCCCTGATGCACGAATTCGGCTGGGCCGCCGACGACTACGACCGGCTCGCCGCCGGCAGCCTGGCCGGCCACCTGATCGAATGCGGCTGCCAGGGCAGCGGCGGCCTGTTCACCGACTGGGAAGACGTGCCCGATTGGGCCAACAGTGGCTATCCGGTGGTGGAATGCCGCGCCGACGGCAGCTTCGTACTGGGCAAGCCGGCAGGCACCGGCGGCCTGGTCACGCCGGCCGTCGCCGCCGAACAGCTGCTGTACGAAATCGGCGACCCCGCGCGCTATGTGCTGCCGGATGTCGTGTGCGACTTCACCCACGTCACACTGGAGCCGGACGGACCGCAACGCGTACTGGTGCAAGGCGCGCGCGGCCTGGCGCCGACGCGAACTTATAAAGTCAGCGCCACCTACGCCGACGGCTTCCGCAGCGCCGCCCAGCTGACCATCGTCGGCCACGACGCCGAGCGCAAGGCACGCCGCAGCGCCGAAGCCATCCTGGCCCGTACGCGCGCCATGTTCGCCCGCGCCGGCCTGGCCGACTACACGGCCACGCACATCGACATCCTCGGCATGGAGAGCGGCTTCGGCCAGGCCGTCATGTGGCTGGCAGTCGCCCACACGCAGCGCGCCGCCCTCGACATCTTCGCCCGCGAAATCGCCCCCGCCGGCACCTCCTGGTCCCCCGGCACCACCGGCTTTGGCGGCCGCCCCCCAGTGTCGCCCGCCATCAAGCAATACTCCTTCCTGCTCGACAAAGCCCGCGTGGAACCCATCGTGCACCTGCCCAATGGCGAGCAAATCCGCCCCACAATCCCGCCCGGAACCGCCACTACGGCCGAGCCCGTGTCCCACCCTGGGGTCAGACCCCGCGGTGGGACACGGGCTGAGCCGCGGGATGGCTGGCGCCTGGTGCCGCTGATTGAGCTGGCCTGGGCGCGCAGCGGCGACAAGGGAGATACGTCCAACATCGGCGTCATCGCGCGCCGTCCGGAAGACCTGCCTTTGCTGCGCGAGCAGCTCACGCCGGAAGCGGTGGCGGCGCACCTGGCGGACAAGGTGCTCGGCCCGGTCACGCGCTACGAGCTGCCCGGTATCCACGCCTTCAACTTCGTCTGCGAGCAGGCGCTGGGCGGCGGCGGCATGGCCTCGCTGCGCCACGATCCGCTCGGCAAAGGCATGGCGCAATGGCTGCTGGCAATGCCGGTCGCCGTCCCGCCCGAATTCACCAGCCGGAGAAGCTGATGGAACAAGACCTGCGCGCCACCGTGCGCCGTTTCGTCGAACAGGAGCTGCGCCCCCACGTCAACGACTGGGAGGAAGCCGGCGCCTTCCCACGCGCCCTGTACCACCAGGCCGGCGCACTGGGGCTGCTGGCCCTCGGTTTTCCGGAGGCTGAAGGCGGCATCCCCGCCAGCTACCGGCAATTACAGGTGCTGAACGAAGAACTGTGCCGCACCGGCTGCGGCGGCCTGCTGGCCTCCCTGTTCAGTCACCGCATCGGCGCGCCGCCGATCGTCCATGGCGGCTCGCCCGAGCTGCGTGCGCGCGTGCTGCCCGGCATCCTGGCGGGCAGCAGGATCAGTGCCCTGGCTGTAACGGAACCCGGTGGCGGCTCGGACGTGGCCAACCTGGCCACGACGGCAGTGCGCGACGGCGACCATTACATCGTCAACGGCAGCAAGACCTTCATTACCTCCGGCATGCGCGCCGACTGGATCACGCTTGCCGTGCGCACGGGCGGCGCGGGCGCCGGAGGCGTGTCCGTGCTGCTGGTGCCCGGTGAAACGCCCGGCCTGACGCGCACCCCGCTGAAAAAAATGGGCTGGTGGTGTTCCGACACCGCCGAACTGCATTTCGACCAGTGCCGCGTGCCAATTGCCAACCTGCTGGGCAGCGAAAATGCCGGCTTCGCGCTCTTGATGCGCAACTTCAACGACGAACGCCTGATGCTGGCCATGCACGCCTGCTACCTGGCGCAAGCCTGCCTGGACGAAGCGGTGGAATGGTCGCAGCAGCGCAAGACCTTCGGCAAGGCGCTGGTGCAGCACCAGGCCGTGCGCCACAAGCTGGTGGCGATGGCGACGCGCATCGAAGCGACGCGCGCCTTCATCGACAACATCGTGGCGCGCCTGGATAGCGGGCCGGGCGCGGCAGCGGCGGCCGTGGCGCAAGTGTGCATGCTGAAAAACTTCGCCGCGCAAACAATGCAGGCCTGCGCCGGCGAGGCTGTGCAGGTCCTGGGCGGCATGGGCTTCATGCGCGGCACGGTGTCGGAGCGGATGTACCGCGACGCCAAGGTGTATATGATCGGCGGTGGTCCCGAAGAAATCCTCAACGACCTGGCCGCGCGCCAGCTCGGCTGGTCCTGAAAGGAAGCGCAATGTACCAATCGATTTTCAAGCCTGGCCTGTTCGAGGGCCGCACCATCGTCGTCACCGGCGGCGGCAGCGGCATCGGGCGCTGCACCGCGCACGAACTGGCGGCGCTGGGCGCGCGCGTACTGCTGGTGGGGCGCGACACGGCCAAGCTGGATGCGGTGCGCGGCGAGATCGCCCGCGCCGGCGGCGCAGCGCACAGTTACGGATGCAATATCCGCAGCGAGGAAGCGGTGCGCGAACTGGTGGCGCAGGCGATGGCGGTGCACGGCCCGCTGCATGGCCTGGTCAACAACGCCGGCGGCCAGTTCCCGGCGCCGCTGCGCGAGATTTCGCAAAAGGGCTGGGAGGCGGTGGTGCAGACCAACCTGACCGGCGGCTTCCTGCTGGCGCGCGAGTGCCTGAACCAGAGCATGGCGGAACATGGCGGCGCCATCGTCAACATCGTGGCCGACATGTTTGGCAGCATGCCGAACATGGGCCATTCGGGCGCCGCACGCGCCGGCATGGTGAGCCTGACCGAGACAGCGGCCTTCGAATGGGCGCAGTACGGGGTGCGTGTGAATGCCGTGGCGCCGGGCTACATCGCCTCCTCCGGCATGGACCAGTACCCGCCCGGGATGCGCGACACCATCCGCGCCTTCCCGCGCACCGTGCCGCTGCAGCGCTTCGGCACCGAATCGGAAGTGGCGGCGGCGATCGCCTTCCTGCTGTCCGACGCGGCAGCCTTCATCACCGGCACCACGCTGCGCGTGGACGGCGGCCGGCCCAATGTGCGGCCCGGCATGCCGATGACCGGGCCACGCCAGGCCGGCGCCACGGCGCCCTTCAACGGCTTCCACCTGGCCACCACGCCGCGCGTGCTGGGGGACGAGTGATGCCTGCGCTGGAGAGCCGCATCATGCCGCAAGGCGAGGCGTTCCAGGCCAACCGCGCCGCGCTGGAAAGCCAGCTGGCGCGCCTGCGCGAGCTGGAAGCGCGCACGCGCGACAAATCGGCCGCCTCGGCGCCGCTGTTCGCCAAGCGCGGCCAGCTGCTGCCGCGCGAACGGCTGGGCGCCCTGCTGGACGCCGGCGCCCCCTTCCTGGAACTGGCCACGCTGGCCGGCTATTGCCTGGACCATCCCGATCCCGAGCGCTCGGTGCCGGGCGGCGGCCTGGTGGGCGGCATCGGCTTTGTCAGCGGGGTGCGCTGCATGGTGGTGGCCGACGATTCCGGCATCGATGCCGGCGCCGTGCAGCCGATGGGGATCGAGAAGTTCCAGCGCCTGCAGCAGGTGGCGCTGGCGCAGAAGCTGCCCTTCATCCACCTGGTCGAATGCGCCGGCGCCAACCTGCTGGACTACAAGGTGGAGACCTTCATCCATGGCGGCAGCGGCTTTTACTGGCTGGCGCGCCTGTCGGCGGCCGGGCTGCCGGTGATCAGCGTGGTGCACGGCTCGAGCACGGCGGGCGGCGCCTACATGCCCGGGCTGTCGGACTATGTGGTGATGGTGCGCGAGCGCGCCAGGGCTTTCCTGGCCGGGCCGCCATTGCTGAAAGCGGCCACCGGCGAAATCGCCAGCGAGGAAGAGCTGGGCGGCGCAGCCATGCACGCCACGCAGTCCGGCCTGGCCGAATACCTGGCCGAGGACGACGCCGACGCGCTGCGCATCACGCGCGAGCTGGTGGCAAGCCTGGGCTGGAACGCGGCGCTGCCGGCGGGCGCTGGCGAGGGCTACGCAGCGCCACGCCATGACGCGGGCCAACTGCTCGGCATCGCGCCGTGCGACCAGCGCAAGCCGCTCGACATGCGCGAGGTCATCGCCCGCATCGTTGACGGCTCGGCCTTCCTCGAATTCAAGCCCGGCTACGGCGCGGCCACCGTGACCGGCCACGCAGCCATCTGCGGCATGGCAGTCGGCATCCTCACCAACAACGGCCCGCTCGACCCGGCTGGCGCCACCAAGGCCGCGCACTTCATCCAGCTGTGCTGCCAGTGCGGCACCCCGCTGCTGTTTTTGCAGAACACCACCGGCTTCATGGTCGGCAAGGCCTACGAGCAGGCCGGCATGATCAAGCACGGGGCGAAAATGATCCAGGCGCTGGCCAACGCCAACGTGCCGCGCATTACCGTGCATTGCGGCGCCTCCTTCGGCGCCGGCAATTACGGCATGTCGGGGCGCGGCTTCATGCCGGACTTCTGCTTCAGCTGGCCCAATGCGCGCACGGCCGTGATGGGCGCCGAGCAGGCCGCCACCACCATGGCCATCGTGATGGAGGGCAGCATGCGGCGCAAGGGCATGGAAGTCGACCACGCCGCGATTGCCGCCATGCGGGCGAACGTGGTGGCGACGTTCGAGCGCCAGACCGACGCCTTTTATACATCCGGGCGCCTGCTGGACGACGGCGTCATCGATCCGCGCGACACGCGCAAGGTACTGGCCTGCGTGCTGGCAGTGTGCGAAGAAGCGCGCCGGCGCGCGCTGCGGCCGGTGCAATTCGGCGTCGCCCGCCCATAACTCTGGAGACCCCATGGAATACAGCCACGAACACCTGGAACTGCAGCGCAACCTGAAACGCTTCATCGACAGCGACATCAATCCTTTTGTGGACGAATGGGAAGCGGCCGAAATCTTCCCCGCCAAGGAAGTGTTCCGCAAGCTCGGCGCGCTGGGCATGCTGGGCGTGTCCAAGCCCGTGGAATACGGCGGGCTGGGACTGGACTACTCGTACGCGATGGCGATGGCCGAAGCGCTGGGCCACATCCGCTGCGGCGGCGTGCCGATGGCCATTGGCGTGCAGACCGACATGGCCACGCCCGCGCTCGCCCGCTTCGGCTCGGACGCGCTGCGGCGCGAATTCCTGGCGCCCGCTATCGCCGGCGAGGCAGTGGCCTGTGTCGGCGTGTCGGAGCCGGGCGCGGGATCGGACGTGGCGGCCATCCGCACCACGGCCCGCAAGGATGGCGGCGACTACATCATCAACGGCAGCAAGATGTGGATCACCAACAGCCTGCAGGCGGACTGGATGTGCCTCCTGGCCATTACCGGCGACGGCCCGGCGCACCGCAACAAGTCGCTGATCATCGTGCCGATGGATGCGCCAGGGGTCAGCGTAGGCAAGAAGATCCGCAAGATCGGCATGAACTCCTCCGACACAGGGCTGATCCACTTCGACGAAGTGCGCGTGCCGCAGCACTACGTGATTGGGGAGGAGAACAAGGGCTTCACCTACCAGATGCTGCAATTCCAGGAAGAGCGCCTGTGGTGCGCCGCCAATATCGTGCAGCAGATGCAGAACTGCATCGACGCCACCATCGAATACACCCGCGAACGCAAGATCTTCGGCGCCAGCGTGCTGGATAACCAGTGGGTGCACTTCAAGCTGGCAGAAATGCAGACCGAGCTCGAATCCCTGCGCGCCCTGACCTACCGCGCCTGCGGCATGTACATCGGCGGCGCCGACGTCACCGAGCTGGCATCGATGGCCAAGCTGAAGGCCGGCCGCCTGGCGCGCCAGGTCACAGACGGCTGCATGCAGTTCTGGGGCGGCATGGGCTTCACGCTGGAGAACCCGGTGTCGCAGTTCTACCGCGACGGGCGGCTGACCTCGATCGGCGGCGGCGCCGATGAAGTCATGCTGGGCATCATCTGCAAGTACATGGACATCCTGCCGGGCCGCAAAGCGTGAACGCCTTTGACACCATCCTGGTGGCCAACCGCGGCGAAATCGCGCTGCGGGTGATGCGCACGGCGCGGCGCATGGGCTACCGCTGCGTGGCGGTGTACTCGGATGCCGACGCAGGCGCCCCGCATTGCGCCAGTAGTGGCGGGGCACACGCCGCGCTGCGCATCGGCGGCCCCGCACCGGCCGACTCCTACCTGAACATCGCGGCGTTGATTGCCGCCGCGCGCGCCAGCGGCGCCGGTGCGGTGCATCCTGGCTACGGCTTCCTGGCCGAAAGCGCCGAATTCGCGCAAGCCTGCGCCGATGCCGGGCTGGCCTTCATCGGCCCCCCGCCGGCGGCCATCGCGGCCATGGGCAACAAGGCGGGCGCCAAGCGCCTGATGCTGGAAGCCGGCGTGCCTTGCGTGCCGGGCTACCAGGGCGAAGACCAGTCGGACGAGCGCATGGCGGCGGAAGCGCGCCGCATCGGCTTCCCGGTGATGATCAAGGCGGCAGCAGGCGGTGGCGGGCGCGGCATGCGGCGGGTGGACGATGCAGGCGCGTTCGGCACGGCGCTTGCCTCGGCGCGCTCGGAAGCGCAGCACGCCTTCGGCAGCGCGGAAGTCATCCTCGAGCGCGCCATCGTCGAGCCGCGCCACATCGAGATCCAGGTGTTTGCCGACAGCCACGGCAACGTGGTGCACATGGGCGAGCGCGATTGTTCGGTGCAGCGGCGCCACCAGAAGCTGGTCGAAGAGACGCCCTCGCCGGCCGTGACGCCGGCGCTGCGCGAACGCATGGGCGCGGTGGCCGTGGCGGCAGCGCGCGCAATCGGCTACGTTGGCGCCGGCACGCTGGAATTCCTGCTCGATGCGGATGGCCAGTTCTATTTCATGGAAATGAACACGCGCCTGCAGGTCGAGCATGCGGTGACGGAAGCCATCGCCGGCATCGACCTGGTCGAATGGCAGCTGCTGGTGGCGGCAGGCGCACCTTTGCCGCTGTCGCAGGCCGAGCTTGATGCGCGGCGCGCGGCTGGCGGGCACGCCATCGAAGTGCGGCTGTGCGCGGAAGACCCGCAGCAGGACTTCCTGCCGCAAAGCGGGAAAGTGCTGCGCTGGCAGGCGCCGGCCGGCGTGCGCTGCGACCATGCGCTGGCCGACGGCGTGCACGTGCCGCCCTACTATGATTCCATGCTGGCCAAGCTGGTGTCCCATGGCCGCGACCGCGCCGAAGCGCTGCGCCAGTTGCGCTGTGCGCTGGACGACTGCGTGCTGCTTGGCTTGCCGAGCAACCGGGCATTCCTGGCGCAATGCCTCGCGCACCCGGTCTTAGCCGCAGGCCAGGCCAGCACTGGCTTCATCGCCCAGCACCTGCCTGCCGAGCAGCGCGCCGGCCCCGCCGCGGCAGGCCCACCCGCGACGGACCGCCTCCTGCCGGCGGCAAGTGCGCTGCTGGCCTGGCACCGTTCGCAGCGCCATGCGCACCGCTACCCGGCCGAACTGCGCGGCTGGTGCTCCAGCCACGCTCATGCCCAGCCGCTGCGTTTCACGCTTGACGGCAGCGTGCACCAGGCCAGCGCCAGCGCCGACGGTGCCAGCGGCTGGCGCATCGCCAGCGCGGGCGTCGCCGCATCCGTGCACGTCGCGCTGGCCGAAGCCGGTGCGGGAACGCTGCTGCTATCGTTCGACGGCCAGCCCACGACCGTTCGCTTCGCCGCCGACGGCACCCGCCTGTACTTCCTGCTGGACGGCATCGAACACACGCTGGACGACCTGGCCGACGCGCCGCCGCGCGTCACGGGCAACGGCGCCGCCGACGGCCGCATCGCAGCGCCCATGAACGGCCGCGTGGTCGCGCTGCACGTGCGGGAAGGCGAGCTAGTCAGCACCGGCCAGCCATTGCTGGCGTTGGAAGCGATGAAAATGGAACACAATATGCTCGCCACGCGCGACGGCAAGGTGTCGGCGCTCGCCACTGCAGTCGGCACGCAGGTGGCGACCGGGCAGCTGCTATTGGAAATTACCCCCTGACGGAGATCCCATGACTACGCTGCAAGGCAAGACCCTGTTCATCACCGGCGCGAGCCGGGGCATTGGCAAGGCGATTGCCTTGCGCGCGGCGCGCGATGGCGCCAACGTGATCATCGCCGCCAAGACCACCGAGCCCGATCCGCGCCTGCCGGGAACCATCTATTCCGCGGCCGAGGAAATCCGCGCCGCCGGTGGCAATGCGCTGCCGCTGGCGGTCGATATCCGGGAAGAGGAACAGATCATCGCTGCCATCGAACGGGGCGTGGCGGAGTTCGGCGGCATCGACATCCTGGTCAACAACGCCAGCGCCATCAGCCTCACGAACTCGCAAAGCACGTCGATGAAGCGCTATGACCTGATGATGGACATTAACGTGCGCGGCACTTTTGCCTGCGCCAAGCACTGCATCCCGCATCTTCGGCAAGCCGGCAACCCGCACATCCTGACGCTCTCGCCGCCCATCGACTTGAACCCGAAATGGTTCGCCCGCCACGCCGCCTACACCACTTCGAAATATGCGATGAGCATGATCGTGCATGGCCTGGCGGCCGAACTTGCGGAAGACGGGATTGGCGTGAATGCCTTGTGGCCGCGCACCATCATCGCAACGGCCGCCCTCAACGTCGCCCTGCCCGGCGGCGCGCAGTACGGCCGCACGCCCGCAATCATGGCCGATGCCGCCCACCTGATATTGACCATGGACAGCCGCGCCACCAACGGCAACTTCTTCATCGACGAGCAGGTCCTGCGCGGCAGCGGCGTCAGCGACTTTTCGCAGTACCAGGTGACGCCGGGCGTGGAGCCGATGATCGACCTGTTCGTGGAGGCTGGCCATGAGTGAACGCATGCAGGACACCCTTGGCAACCTGGTTTCCCGCAGTGCGCGCCGCAACGGCGCCGCAACGGCGCTGCTGGAAAACGGCCGCAGCATGTCTTACGCCCAGCTGGACGAGGACAGCAACCGCTTCGCGCACTACCTGCTCGCCAGCGGCCTGCGCCCCGGCGACAAGGTTGCCATGCTGAGCCCCAATTCGATGGACTTCGTGGTGGCGGCTTTCGGCATCCTGAAGGCCGGCATGGTATGGGTGCCGGTGAACGCCCTGCTGTCGCCGAGCGAGGTGGCGTACATCGTGCAGCACGCCGAAGCGCGCCTGCTGATAGTGGACGAACAGCTTGCCGCACATCCCGCCTGGGCCGCCGCCCTGCCGGCGCTTGGCATGCCGCTGCTGCGCTGCGGACCGGCCACCGCGGCCGGTACGGCCAACGCAACCAGCGCGGAGGGCGCCGTGCGCCATGCCCTGTCCGGCCAGCCCGCCACGCCGCCCGAAGTGCCGATCGACGAGAACGCGCTGGCCTTGATCATGTACACCAGCGGCACCACCGGCAATCCGAAGGGTGCCATGCATTCGCACCGCTCCGTGCTGGCGGCGGTGATGTCGAACGCCGTCACGATCTCGGTCGTGCCGCAGGACGTGCTGTCGGCCATCCTGCCGCTCTTTCACTGCGCCCAGTTCAGCATGTCCGCCGCCGGGCTGGCTTGCGGCGCAGCGATCTCGCTCGCGCGCGGCTTCGAGCCGGCCGCCGTGCTGGCCACGCTGGAGCGCGACCGCGTCACCGTGATGGCAGCGCTGCCGGCCATGTACGGCGCCATGCTGCAGCACCCGGCGCGCGCAGGCCACGACCTGTCCGCGCTGCGGCTGGCCATCTACGCCATGGCCCCGATGGCGCCCGAACTGCTGCGCCGCCTGATGCAGGCGTTCTGCCCCCGCTTCGCCCTGGGCAGCGGGCAGACCGAGATGTTCCCGATGACGGTCTACTTCCCGCCCGAGCAGCAGCACCGCACCGGCAACTGCTGGGGGCAGGCGACACCCGTCAACGACACCGCCCTCATGGACGCCGGCGGCCGCCTGCTCGGCAAAGGGGAAGTCGGCGAAATCGTGCACCGCGGGCCCAACGCCATGCTGGGCTATTTCAAAGACCCCGAAGCGACGGCTGCCGCGCGCCGCTTCGGCTGGCACCACACGGGCGACCTTGGCATGTGGGATGAAGACGGCTACCTGCATTTCAAAGGGCGCCTGAAGGACATGATCAAGACCGGCGGCGAAAACGTTCCCGCGATCCGTGTGGAAGAAGCCCTGCTCGGGCATCCTGCCGTCGCCGTGGCCGCCGTGGTCGGCCTGCCGCATCAGGAGTGGATCGAAGCCGTCACCGCCTTCGTCTGCCTCAAGCCCGGCCAATCGACCGACGCCGGCGCATTGCAAGAACATTGCCGCAGCACGCTGGCGGGCTTCGAGATTCCCAAGCACATCGCCATCGTCGACGCGTTGCCCATGACGTCCACCGGCAAGATCAAGAAGCATGTGCTGCGCGCGAACCATCAGGCGCTATATGGTTAGCCGGTAGCCGGATCCACCGGTGGCGCGGTGCGTTCGGCCTTGCGTCTCGCTGTGCGGAACGCATGCGCCATGGCCGCGTGGCGCAGGCGCAGTGCAGGCGTCCAGTCCGTGTCGCCTGGAAGCTGAACGCAGATCACCTTCCAGGCGTTGCCCACATTATGCAGGCTGGCCGTGACGAACTGGTTGGGCGAAACCACTGCTCCTTCATAGATAAGCTCGCCACACACCACGTCAGCGTAATGCTTGCCGCTGCTGCTGGAGATGCGCAGCTTGGTTCCATCCGCCAGGTCCGCAAGGTCTGCGAGAGCAAGATTATTGGCCCGCTCAGCCTGGTAATCGAGCAGTGCGCGCAGGGTAGCGAGGCTTACCTCCAGGGTCGCTCTGTAACTCATACTGAAACCTCCTGAAATTTTCCCACTTAGAGCGCTACCAAGGCCCAAAAGTTCAATTTTCAGTAGTTTTCAGTAGTCGTTTTCAGTAGCTTTCAGTAGTAGTCTGCGACAGTGGTGCAAAGGACTACCGAAGGAGGAACTGGATAGCGGACTCGGCCAGTTCGTCGATGCTCACGCCAGCATCGCGCCGATACCACTGAGCCGACCAGTTCAACGCCCCGAACAGCCACAGCCGATCGAGCTTGCCCGGCGCCGGCCATTCGCCGGAAGCCTGCAGCTCGCGCAGCACCGCATCCCACAACGCCTCATAGCGGTCCTTGGCCGCCACGATGCGCAACTGCCCTTCCGGCGAAAGCGCGCGCCACTCATACAGCATGACGTAAACAAAATCCTGCCCCGGAGACAGGAGAGTCTCCAGGTGGGTATGCACCAGGCGCCGGAACGCATCGCGCGGCGGCAGTCCCAGCGCCACCACCTCTTCGATGCGCGCCAATGCCTGCTGCATGCCCTCCTCGATCACCGCCTGCAGGATGTCCTGCTTGGACTTGAAGTGATAAAACCACGACCCGGCCTGCACCCCCGCCGCAGCGGCAATATCGCGCACGGTCGTGTTATCAAACCCTTTTTCGCGGAATAGTCTTGCCGAAACAGCAATAAGCAGCGGTTTCAGGCTGTCGGAAGCGGCTTGCGCAGGGCGGCCGCGCTTGCGGGGCGGAGGGGAATTGCTGGCGTCCATGTCCCCAGCAATCTACCTTATAATGAAAGTTTTCGCCAAATTTACAGCCCAAATCATGGAATTAGCCAAGTCTTTC
>Ga0055543_1000260_pt1 | contig 39791 bp, 37 predicted proteins | sample AraplaCvi_mMF_r2_2_FD_61186 | JGI IMG/M metagenome (GOLD analysis project Ga0055543, IMG submission 61186) | Arabidopsis root microbial communities from North Carolina, USA - plate scrape MF_Cvi_mMF_r2 | ecosystem: Host-associated > Plants > Roots > Endosphere | place: USA: North Carolina | reverse complement strand
GACCGACAAGCAGAAGGAACTGCTGCGTGAATTCGAGCGTTCCACCACCGAGGGTGGTGCGAAGCATAGCCCACAGACCAAGTCCTTCATGGACAAGGTCAAAGACTTCTTCGAGTGAGAAACATGAGCGACGACGTACTGAAGCACCTGCTGGAAAACAACCGCAAATGGGCCGAGGCCAAAGTGGCCCAGGACCCGGAATACTTCCACGACTTGTCCAAGGTCGGCCCGGAATACCTGTGGATCGGCTGTTCCGATTCCCGCGTACCGGCGAACGAACTGCTTGGCCTGCCGCCAGGCAAAGTGTTCGTGCACCGTAATATCGCCAACGTGGTGGTGCACTCGGACCTGAATTCCCTGTCGGTGCTGCAGTTCTCCATCGACGTGCTGAAGGTGAAGCACGTGATCATCGTGGGCCACTACGGCTGCAAGGGCGTGCACACCGCACTGACCGGCGGCCGCGTGGGCCTGGTCGACAACTGGCTGCGCCATGTGCAGGACGTCGCGCAAAAGCACGAGCGCTACCTGGGCTCCGCACTGGCCGATGTCGGCAAGCAGAGCGAGCGCCTGTGCGAACTGAACGTCGTGGAGCAGGTGGTCAACGTGTGCCAGACCACCATCGTGCAGGACGCCTGGGACCGCGGCCAGGAATTGACCGTGCACGGTTTCGTCTACGGCCTGAAGGATGGCCTGCTGAACGACCTGGGCATGAACATCAGCTCCCCGGCCGACCTGCAGCCCTGCATCGACGCCCGCCTGGCGGCCTACGCCGACCAATAATCCCCTGCCAAAAAAGCATGTACACTCCTGTGCATGCTTAAATCCATCTTCGGCTTCTTCGCTTCCCTCGGCGCTGCGCGCGCGAGGGCGGCGGGAAATTTCCACCCCACCCAGCAACTCGCCGTAAAGGCGGGGGATGTGCTCGTCCAGCCGGCGGCTGACGGCAAGTCCTGGTTCGCCCTCAAAGTGTTTGCAGTGGAAGGCGCGACCGCGCATTGCCTGACTTACGAGCCGTCGGGCCGCAAGCCCACGCTGGACGTGCTGGCCCAGTCGGCCATTCGCATGGCACACTCGCCGCGCGCAGCAGCATTGCTGGCCGAAGGCTGGGAACTGGCCGGCAACCAGCCGGGCACCGCGCGTGAGCTGCAGGGTCTGAAGTACATGGATTTCGAACTGTACGTGCGCCTGACCGGGCAGGATGTCGACACCATCATGCGTACCGCCGAAGCGCACTTCGAACGCGCCGGCGCGCATGCCGCTGAAGGCCGCAGCATCGAGGCCATCAACGAATACGGCAAGGCCATCGAACTGTATCCCGCCTACACCGACGCGCTGGACAAGCGTGCCTTCTCCTTCATGGAACTGGGCCTGTACGAGAAAGCGCTGCGTGACCTGGACGAGTCCCTCTACCTCAATCCGGAAGGCATGTCGGCCTTCTTCTGCAAGGGCGAATGCCTGCTGAAGCTGGGCCACCTGGACGAAGCGGAAGCGATCTTCGCCGAAGGTCAGGAACGCTTCCCCGAACATGCCACCCAGTTCAACGAATTCCTCAAGCGCACCCGCGCCTTCGCGCTGACGGGCCGCCCGGCATAACGTCTACTCTCAAGCTCGGCACGCATCGGGCTTTTAGCTGCCAGGCTTCAAGAATTGGTTGCCGCCGAGCCAACCGCTGCGTTCTGCGCGTGCGCGTATGAGCCAGCAGGCGACTAGACTAGGCTTCGCCCGGCTGCCGTCGAAATTCGAGGAAGTCCCGCGCCACTTTTCGTGTCGCTTCCAACATCGGCAAATGGCCGATCCCTTCCATCATGACCAATCGCGAGTTCGGCATCAACGCCTTGGTCGCAGCAGCGCCTTTCGGGCTCAGGATGCGATCTTCCGTACCCCACACAATCAGGGCAGGAGTATTGATCGGCCCCCGCAAGTGAGGCGACCCCACAAGATCTTTCATGAGTGCGCAATGCAAAGGGAAATCCGCTACCGCGCGGCGCGCCAGGACGTGCTTCAGCGAGTATGGGAAGAATGGCGGCTTGGCCATGCATGCAGCCATCATGTTGTCGAAGGCGCGCAACTCCGGCACCAGCAGCGGCATGCCGCCTCCTGCCAGGTATTCCCGGAAGGCTGGTGATTCAAGCGCTTCTTCAGTACCGGCGGGAGCCAGCAGCCACAGGCTGGCCACTTGCTCCGGGTAGCGGGCCGCATATTCGGCAGCAATGAAGCCCCCCATCGAATTGCCGCCCATGTGGAAGCGCTGCATGCCCAACTCCGCCATGAAGGCGCGCAAGTTCTCGACCTGTGCCGCCATATCGTGTCTCGCGCTGGGATCGCGCCGGGCATCGCCAAAGCCCGGCAGGTCCGGGATGATGACGCGGTAATGCGGCGCCAGGTAGCGTGCGATGCGCGTGAAGTTGTCCTTGTCGCCTGCAAAGCCGTGCACCAGCAGCAGTACTTCGCCGCTGCCACCGCTATCGAGATACGGCAGGGACGCGTGCCGCAGCGTGAGCCCGGAACGCTTGCGTTCCAGCGCCAGCGAAGCTCGCGCCAACGGGGCTGGGAGCAGGCGGTCTGCCGCCGCAAGCGCCAGCGCCGCACCGCCCAGGGCGTACAAGAAGAACATCCGCGCCTCCATATTGACTTGTTATTAATGCAAAATTATAGTCTGCCAAACCATCCTGGGGGCGGCAATGGATTACGACGTAGTGATCGTGGGCAGCGGCTTTGGCGGCATCTGCAGCGCCATCAAACTGAAGGAAGCCGGCATCGACAATTTCGTCATGCTGGAAAAGGATGAAGTGTTTGGCGGCACATGGCGCGTCAACACCTATCCCGGCGCGGCCTGCGACATACCCAGCCACCTGTACTCGTTCTCCTTTGCGCAAAACGCGCACTGGAGCCGCCTGTTCCCGCGCCAGGACGAACTGCTCGCATATACCCAGCGTGTAGTGCGCGAATTCGGCCTCGAGCGGCACCTGCGCCTTGGCACGGCGCTGCGGTCAGCGCAATTCGACGAAGCTGCAGGTCGCTGGCGCATCACCTCCAGCAAGGGCGAAATGAGCGCACGCGCGGTCATCTTCGCCATCGGCCTGCTGGGCCGCCCGAGCGTGCCGCACTTTCCCGGGGCCGAGCGGTTTCGCGGGCAGAGCTTCCATTCCGCGCAGTGGGACCACAGCATCGACTTGCGCGGCAAGCGGGTAGCCGTGATTGGCAGCGGCGCCAGCGCAGTGCAGTTCGTGCCGGAGGTCCAGCCGCAGGTGCAGCAGCTCGATCACTACCAGCGCACAGCGCACTGGGTGCTGCCGCGTCCCGACCGCGCCGTCACACGTCTCGAGCAATGGCTGCTGGACCGCGTGCGCCCGCTGCAGCTGCTGTACCGCGCCAAGCACTACGTGCAGTTCGAATCGCGTGTGGTGCTGTTTATCTTTCTCCCTGTGCTGGCGAAAGTCATGCAATGGCAAGCCATGCGCCACCTGAAACGCCAAGTCGCCGACCCGCGACTGCGCGCCAGGCTGGTGCCGGATTACACGCTGGGCTGCAAGCGCGTGCTGCTGGCCAACGACTACTATCCCGCCCTGGCGCAGCCAAATGTCGCAGTGCTGAAAGACGGTATCCGCGAGGTGCGTGAACACAGTATCGTGACCGGCAGCGGCGAAGAGCGGCCGGTCGACGTGATCATCTACGCCACCGGTTTCGACGTTGAACATGCATACGGCCCCATCGAACTGCGCGGCCGCGGCGGCTGCAGTTTCGCACAAGCGCTGGAAGACGGCGCGGGTGCTTACAAGGGGGCTACCTTAGCCGGCTTTCCTAACTTTTTCATGATCACAGGACCGAACACCCTGCTTGGCCACAACTCCATGGTGTACATGATCGAATCGGGCGTGCGCTACGCGGTGGATGGCGTGCGCCGCTTGCTGCGCGATGACCTGCACTCGGTCGAGGTGCACGCGGCGGTGCAAGGCGCGTACAACCACAAGTTGCAGCAAAAGCTCAAGGGTACTGTGTGGCACACCGGCTGCAAGAGCTGGTACCTCGATTCGCGCGGACGCAACCTGGTGATATGGCCGGACTTCACCTTCAACTACCGGGCCATCACGCGGCGTTTCGATATCGACAGTTACATCGTGCGCCGGCAGTCGTAGGCCGCTCAAGCCATATCGTTGCCTCCCATGGCGGATAAGTGCCGGGACATGGCTTCGCTCATGAACTGCGCCGGAATCTCCGCTACGTATGTTTGCGGATTATCCAGTGCGCGAAAACACGCTTCGTATTCACGCTGCAGGTCGAATTGCATTGGCAGCTGCAGCAGGCTCTTTGGAGCGAGCTTGAACGCTGCCAGGCGCAGCGGCGCCGTCAGCTGCCTGGCCGGGATCTTCGCCAGCAGCTCGTGGACTTCAACTTGTGGCAGGGGACATCCTGGCGCCAGCAGCATTCCGTACATCGCCTCGTTGCGCAACTCCTTCGGCAGCTTGGCAATGCGGGTGAAATCGCGCCACACCACATCGCGCCATTCCTCCATCGTCTCCGGCGCCGCCAGGGAAGCAAGGCTGCGCCCCTTCCGCAAACCTTCCTGCACCACATCGAGGGACAGCGGCGTATTCTTCAGCAGCTTCTTGAGCGGCGCAGGCAGGCGCTTCTCGTCGTCGGGATCGCGCAAGCGAGACAGGTCGATGCGGACAGGCTTGCCACGGCTGCTCGTTCCGCGCTGGTCAACGGCATGGTCATCGATGATCAGTGCTTGCGCAATAATTTCACCCTGGACGATCAGTTGCCCGTGGTTGTAGTGGGCATACACCACTTCTTCTACCTCCAGGTCACCGCCGATTTCGATATGCGCGCCGCCGCAGCTGGCCTGGCGTGCATGAAGCGAACCGGCAACCAGCAACAGCGGGCCCGAATCGCCATCGGCGTTGATCAACGCGCCGCCCATGCGCAGGCTGCCATCAACGCAAAGGCCGCGCAGTCCTTGTGCGCCGGTCACCGCTTCTTTTGCGAGCAGCTCGACCACGGCGCCATTATCCCAGCCGGCATGCCAGTCCAGCAGGAGTTCGCCTTCCAGTTGGAGGTCGCCGGTATGCAAAAACATCGGCTCCGCATCCTCGACCCAGGAAGGAATGGAAAATATGGCGCGGAGTTCTCCGCTCGTTTTCACGCTGAACATGGATACTCCAGGGTATGCAGGACTTGGCAATATAGCATTGGGTTAGAAACATCGTGCACATCGTGCGCCGCTCGGGCAACGGCTTCGTACAATGGGCTGATGAAAGCGAAGCCGGACGAGCAACAGCCCCATACGCTGGATGAGTGCCGCCGCTGCGACTTGTGGCGCAATGCCACGCAGCCCGTCGGAGGGCAAGGCGCGCGCCGTGCAAAACTGATGCTGGTCGGCGAGCAGCCGGGCGACCAGGAAGACCTGGCCGGCAAGCCCTTCGTCGGCCCCGCCGGCGACATGCTTGACGACGCGCTGGAAGCTGCCGGCATCGACCGTCGCCAGGTCTACATTACCAACGCGGTCAAGCACTTCAAGTGGGAGCCGCGCGGCAAGCGCCGCATGCACAAGACGCCTGCGCAGAAGGAGGTCGCAGCCTGCCATTACTGGCTGGAGGCCGAACTGGAAAGCGTCGCGCCGGATGTCATCGTCGCACTGGGCGCGACTGCGCTGAAATCCGTCCTGCAAAGCGGCAGCGTGGCATTGAAAGACTATATGGGCCAGCCGGTCGAACGCGGTGGCCGCTGGATCGTCGCCACCTACCATCCGGCCTATGCCTTGCGCGTCCCCAGCAGCGAAGCCCGCGCCGCCGCCCGCCAGGCCATCATTGATGCATTGCTCGAGGCGAAGCGCCTGCTTTGAATCAAGCCGACAGCAGCCGGCTTAGCGGAATTGTCGCCGCCGCGAGCAGCGTTTGCAGCGTAATGAGGGACGCCATCAGGCGCGCATCGCCCCCCAGCTGGCGCGCCATGATGTAGGCGTTGGGTGCGGTCGGCAGCGCGCAGTAGAAGCAGGCCGCCAGCGCTACCGGCTCGGATACGCCAAACATCACGCACACGCGCGAAGCCACAAAAGGCAGCACCAGCAGCTTGAGCGCGGAAGTAAAGGCCAGCGCCGCCGGCCGCATGCCTTCCAGCGAGAATACCAGGCCGCTCCCGACGCTGATCAGGCCCAGCGCCAGTGCCGATTTGCCGAGGATATCCAGTGTGTTCATCAATGGGGCAGGCACGGCCAGCCCTGTGAGGCTGGCAATCGTGCCCGCCAGCGTGGCAAGGATGATGGGATTGGTGGCCAGCATTTTCGCCACCTTGCCCAGGTTGGCTTTGCTGCCACTCCACCACGACAGGGCCAGGATCGAGATCACGTTCACCACCGGCAGGCACAGGGCCAGTGCCAGCATGACCAGCGCGGCAGTCTGCTGCGGGAAGAAAAGGGCGGACACGGCGATCCCGAAATAGCTGTTCGGCCGCATCGCGCCTTGCACGACCGAGGAACGGCTTGGGTCGGGCAGGCCACGCCAGAACAGCAGAACCAGCAGCGTAAGGCCGACCACGATAAAGGTCGGCAGCAGCGTCGCCAGCGCCAGCTCGCCCACCATCCGGCCGTGGAAGTCGAGCCGCGCGATGCCGGTGAACAGCAAGGCAGGGAAGGCGATGAAGTAGGAGAACTTCTCCACCGAAGGGAAAAAGTCATCCGGCATCCAGCGGGACTGGCGGATCGCCACTCCCAGCATGATCAGCAGGAAGACCGGGATGATCGAGCCAAGCATCTTAGCGGACTGCCAACTGGCGGTCGTGCAAGCGGGTCAGGGTCAAGAGGGCAGCAACGCCGCCGATCAACGCCATCAGCATGTCGGACTGGGTATCCCACGGGTCGCCCTGCGTGCCGAGGAATTCATCCGCCCCCTGGCCCAGCGCCACTGCCGCACCCCACTCGATCAGTTCATACGTCGCGCTGATCGCCAGCACGATGGAGATCACGACAAAGGCCAGCATCTTGCCCGGCATGAGATAGCGCCCGCGCAGCAGGATTTCGCGTGCCACCATGGCGGGCACGAAACCCTGGGCGAAATGGCCGATCTTGTCGTACGGGTTGCGCGACAGCCCGAACCAGTGCTGCAGGTCGAAGCCGAACGGCACCCGCGCATAGGTGTAAGCGCCGCCAATCATCAGGATCACGCAATGCACGGCGATCAGCGCATACAGCAGGTCGGTCAGGCGGTAGCTGCGGTAGGTCGCTGCCATCAGCGGCAAGGCGACCAGCGCCGGCGCCACTTCCATCCACCAGGTGGCACGGTCGTAGGGGGCGATGCCGGACCAGGCCAGGACAGCCAGCACCGCAGCGGCCAGAGCAAGGTGGAATCTGGAGATCGTCGTATTCATGCAGTTCCTGTGCTTTTCGAAAAGCGCATATTAATATCAAAAACCATTCGTTTCCAACGCAAACAGCGCGACATAGACTGGGTTCATGTCAGCCCTTTACTCAGAAATCGCCCCGACGCGCCAGCGCTTCCAGGTCAGCATACTCGATGCTCCCCTGGGGGCGGAAGTGCTTGGCCTCGACCTGTCCCGCCCCATCAGCGATAACGACCTGCTACGCATCCATGGGGCGCACCTGGATCATCACGTCCTGGTGTTCCGCGACCAGCGCATCACGCCGCGCCAGCAGGTCGAGTTCAGCCGCCGCTTCGGCGAACTGCAGATCCATGTACTGCGCGACTTCCAGTTAAAGGACCACCCGGAAGTGCTGGTGGTGTCCAATGTACTCGAAAACGGCAAGCCGATTGGCCTGGGCGATGCCGGCCGCTTCTGGCATTCCGACCTGTCTTACAAGGAGCGGCCGAGCCTCGGCTCCATGCTGCATGCGCAGGAACTTCCGGAGGAGGGCGGCGATACGCTGTTCGCCAATATGCACCTGGCCTACGACACGCTGCCGCTGGGACTGCGCCGTGCCGTATATCGCGCGAAGGCGGAGCACAGCTACCTGGCCCGCTACGAAGAACTGCGTGCGCTGAGCCCGTGGCGCCCCAAACTCACGCCGCAGCAAATCGCGGAGGTGAAGCCGGTCGTGCACCCGGTGGTGCGCGTGCATCCCGAGACCGGCCGCCGCGCCTTGTTCGTGAGCGAGCATTTCACCACCCGTATCGTCGGCATGCCGGAAGACGAAAGCCGCGCCCTGCTGCAGGAACTGTTCGAGCATAGCGTCAGGCCGGAACATATCTACCGCCATCAATGGCAGCCGCATGACCTGGTGTTCTGGGACAACCGCAGCCTGATGCACCTGGCGACCGGCTGCCCCGACAACCAGCGCCGCAAGTTGTACCGCACCACGATCGAAGGCGACACCCCATTTTGAACAGGAGCGTGAATGAACAAGAAGATTTGGCGCAGTGCAGCCATGGCCTTGCTGCTGGCGGCGGCCGGCAGTGCCGCCCAGGCGGAAGGCAGCATTCGCATTGCGGAGCAATACGGCGTGACTTACCTGTTGTTGAACATCGCGCAGGAGCAAAAGCTGATCGAAAAGCATGGCCAGAAAGCCGGAATCGACATCAAGGTGGAATGGACGCAGCTATCCGGCGGCGCCGCGATCAATGACGCCCTGTTGTCCGGTTCCATCGATATCGCCGGCGCCGGCGTCGGGCCGCTGCTGACGATCTGGGACCGTACCGCCGGCCGGCAGAACGTGCGCGGCGTGGCATCGCTGGGCAGCTTTCCTTACTACCTGGTCACCAACAATCCCAAGGTGAAATCGCTGGCCGACTTCACCGAGAAAGACCGGATCGGCTTGCCGGCGGTTGGTGTGTCGGTGCAGGCGCGCATCCTGCAGATGGCGGTGGCGCAGAAATGGGGCGAGAAGGATTTCGCACGGCTGGACAAGATCACGCAAACCTTGCCGCATCCCGACGCGGCAGCTGCCATCATGGCCGGCGGCACGGAAATTTCCGGCCACTTTGCCACGCCACCCTACCAGGAGCAGGAACTGGCGCAGAATCCGAACGCGCGCGTGGTGCTCAATTCTTACCAGGTGCAGGGCGGGCCTTCATCGTCCACTGTCCTGTACGCGACCGAAAAATACCGCAAGGAGAATCCCAAGACCTACCGCGCCTTCCTCGCCGCGCTGCTGGAAGCGGCCGACTATGCGAGCCGCAACCCGGAAGGTGCCGCCGATATTTACCTGCGCGTGAACAAGAGCAAGGTCGATCGGAGCCTGCTGCTGAAGGTGCTGCGCAGCCCGGAAGTGGAGTTCCGTGTCGCTCCGCAAAACACGCTTGGCCTGGCGCAGTTCATGCACAAGGTCGGCGCCATCAAGACCCGTCCAGCGAGCTGGCGTGACTACTTCTTCGATGATCCCGCGATTGGTCAGGGCGGCTGAGCCGCAACCGCTGCTGCGCGCAGAAAACGTCACGCTGGAATACGGCGGGCGTGCCAGCACCGTGCGCGCAACCGAAGATGTCAGCTTCGACGTATATGAAGGCGACCGCTTCGTGCTGCTGGGCGCTTCCGGTTGCGGCAAGTCTTCGCTGCTGCGCGCGGCGGGCGGCTTCCTGGCGCCGGCATCGGGCCGTTTCACGCTGGACGGCGCCACCATCGGCAAGCCGGGGCCCGACCGCTTGATGGTGTTCCAGGAATTCGACCAGCTGCCGCCGTGGAAAACGGTGCTGCAGAATGTGATGTTCCCTTTACTTAAGGCGCGCGGCTTGCCGCGCAAGGAGGCTACCGAACGTGCGCGCCACTGGATCGCGCGCATTGGCCTGGAGCGCTTCGAGGATGCGTTCCCGCACCAGCTGTCGGGCGGCATGAAGCAGCGGGTGGCGATCGCGCGTGCCCTTGCGATGCAGTCGCGCGTGCTGCTGATGGATGAGCCTTTCGCGGCGCTGGATGCCTTGACCCGGCGCCGCATGCAGGAAGAGCTGGTCAGCCTGTGGCAGGAGGAGTGCTTTACACTGCTGTTCGTAACGCATTCGATTGAAGAAGCGCTGCTGGTGGGCAGCAGGATATTGCTGCTGTCGCCGCATCCGGGCCGGGTGCGGGCGGAGCTGAATAGCCACCAGTACGGCTTTGCCGGCATCGGCAGCACTGAATTCCGTGCTGCGGAAAGACGCATTGCCGAATTGCTGTTCGACTTGCCGCCGGAAGCGCAAGACAGCACCGGCCGCGCGGGAAGGATTGCGCTATGAGCCGCCCCGTCACGCCACCTGTGCGCGCGGAATTCGTGCTGCCGCCTTCCTCGCCGTCCGCAGCACGGGCGCCAGCCGGCGCAAGCTTGCCGGCCCGGCGCGTGCTGGAACTACCGGCGGTACGGAAAGTGGCGTTACTTGCGGTATTGGCCGCATTGTGGGAGGCAGTGGCGCGCTGGCAGGGCAACGACCTGCTGCTGCCAGGCTTCCTGCAAACCGCCACCGCTTTCGCGCAGGGGATAGCCAGCGGAGAACTGCTGCAGCGCGTGGCCGCCTCGTTGGCCGTGCTTGCGCAAGGGTATGCGGTCGGCGTGGCTGCGGCGCTGTTGCTGACTGCAATCGCCGTGCTGACCCGTCCCGGCCGCGAACTGCTGGAAACCTGCACGGCCATGTTCAACCCTTTGCCGGCCATCGCCTTGCTGCCCCTGGCCATGCTGTGGCTTGGCCTGGGCAATGCCAGCCTCGTTTTTGTGATCGTGCATGCCGTCCTGTGGCCGCTGGCCCTGTCGACTTATTCCGGCTTCCGCGCGGTGCCGGAAACCTTGCGCATGGCCGGCCGCAACTATGGCCTCACAGGCTTGGGCTTCGTCGCCAGCATCCTGCTGCCGGCCGCCTTGCCGGCCATCCTGTCCGGCCTGAAAATCGCCTGGGCCTTCGCCTGGCGTACGCTGATTGCAGCGGAACTGGTATTCGGCGCTGCCTCCGGCAAGGGAGGCCTGGGCTGGTACATCTTCCAGAACCGTAATGAGCTCTATACCGACAAGGTCTTTGCCGGCCTGGCCGCCGTGATCCTGATCGGGTTCGCAGTGGATCACGCCATTTTCGCCACGTTGGAGAAAGCGACAGTACGGCGCTGGAACATGCAGCACTGAGCCCGCTGGCGCGGTTCTTGCAAGACAAGCGGCATGAGCCGCAATCTACGCATCGTTCTGATCCACCCGCCGCACGAAAGCGAGGCACGTGCGCACGCCCTGCATTCCGGCTTGGCGGAGGCGGGGTACGAGCTGGTCGCCTCGCTGCCGGCCGATTTCCACCTGCCCGAGCACATCGCCCGCCTGCAGCCCGACATGATCATCGTCGACGCCGAATCGGACGCGCGCGACGCGCTCGAACACATCGTCATCGCCACGCGCGATGAGCGCCGTCCCATCGTCATGTTCACCGAAGACGACAAGGCCGATTCCATGGAAGCGGCAATGGCGGCGGGGGTTTCGGCCTATGTGGTGGCGGGTTTGCAGCCCGAACGCATCAAGCCCGTGCTGGATGTGGCGCTGGTGCGCTTCAAGCGCGAACAGAAACTGCTGGACGAACTGGAAGGCACCCGCCTCAAGCTGGCCGAGCGCAAGCTGATCGACCGCGCCAAGGGCATCCTGATGGCGCGCCAGGGCCTGACCGAAGACCAGGCCTTCCAGAAGCTGCGCAGCATGGCCATGAACAAAAACCTGAAGCTGGCCGATTTGGCGCAGCGCATTCTGGACGCGGAGGATTTGCTTGGTTAATGCACCGTGATGGTGCGCCGCCGGCAGGAGTGAAGTATGCAGATTGAAAAAGACATCGTCAGGATTGGCTTCAACCCGCTGACCGATTGTGCGTCGCTGGTGATGGCGTCCGTGCTTGGCCTGGACCGCAAGAACGGCATCCGCATCGTATTGAGCAAGGAGACCTCGTGGGCCGGCGTGCGCGACAAGCTGCTGACCGGCGAACTCGATGCCGCCCACGCGCTGTATGGGCTTGTCTATGCAACCCATCTCGGTGTGGGTTCGGCACGGCGCGACATGGCCATCCTGATGAACTTGAACCGCAACGGCCAGGCCATTACCCTGTCGCGCCGCCTGGTGGACGAGGGCGTGCGCGATGGCGCCGGCGTCGCGGCCCTGTCGCACGAGCGCGAGCTGCGCTGGGCCCAGACCTTCCCGACCGGTACTCACGCCATGTGGCTGTATTACTGGCTGGCCGCGCACGGCGTGCATCCGCTGCGTGAAGCGCGCGTGATCACGGTGCCGCCTGCGCAGATGGCGACCAACCTGGCAGCCGGCCATATGGACGGCTTCTGCGCCGGCGAACCCTGGAACCACCGCGCCGTGATGGATGGCGTTGGCGTCACCATCGCCACCAGCCAGCAGATCTGGCCCGACCATCCGGAGAAGGTGCTGGCCACCACCGCTGATTTCGTGCGCCGCCACCCCAACACCGCTCGCGCCCTGATTGCCGCCGTGCTGGAAGCGAGCCGCTGGATCGACGCCAGTGCCGCCAACCGCATGGCGATGGCTGAGATCATCTCCGCGGTCCAATACGTCAATACCGGCAAGGACGTGATCTGGCAGCGCATCCTCGGCCATTATGAAGATGGCATGGGCCACAGCTGGGAAGATGCGCACAGCATGCGCTTCCACCAGGAAGGCGCCGCCAACTTCCCATACCTGTCGGACGGCATGTGGTTCATGACCCAGCAACGGCGCTGGGGCTTGCTCAAGGCTTCGCCCGACTACCTGGGCGTGGCCCTGAAGGTTCACCAGACCGCCCTGTATAAAGAGGCAGCGGAAATAACGGAGACCCCAATCCCCGCCAGTGCCTTGCGCAGTTCAGTGCTGATGGACGGAACCACCTGGGATGGCAGGGACCCCGAGCGTTACGCCGGGTCCTTCGCCATCCGCATGTAGCGAAGAGCCAGGCCTCGGACGTGCACGCATATGTGCCTGCGCGTGCGCTATTGCGGTGCACCATTGTTGGGCGCTTTGCACCGTCAGATGGCGAAAACCTCCATTTTTTCGGCCCGGCGAGCGGTTTACCCCCGGCGAAGCAGCTGGCACAGGTCTTGCAAAGCATAGGTCAAGGGTCGGTCTAACGGAGGATCGGCAAAACCGGACAACGGCGTCCGCGCAGCGCTGCCTTCGATGGCAGTGGCTGTGCGGACGCCTTTTTGTTTTCAGGGACAAAAACCATGGCCAGCAAAGCGACCAGCATCAAACTGTTTTCTTTCTCAACACCGCAGATGCGTGCCTTTCACCTCACGTGGATGGCCTTCTTCGTCTGCTTCTTCGCGTGGTTCGCCTGCGCGCCATTGATGCCTGTGATTAAAGGCGAATTCGGCCTGACTCCGGCGCAGATTGCCAATATCAATATCGCCGCCGTGGCAATTACCATCATCGTGCGCCTGGTGATTGGCCCGCTGTGCGACCGCTACGGCCCGCGCAAGGCTTACACCGGCCTGCTGCTGCTGGGCGCCATCCCCGTGCTGGGCGTGGCGGCAGCGCAGACCTATGAGAGCTTCCTGTTCTTCCGCCTCCTGATCGGCGCAGTCGGAGCCAGCTTCGTCATCACGCAATACCACACCTCCGTCATGTTCGCGCCAAACGTGGTCGGCACCGCCAACGCTGCGGCCGCCGGCTGGGGCAACGCGGGCGGCGGCGTGGTGCAGTCGACCATGCCGATGATCATGGCCGCCATGATCATGATGGGCGTGAGCGAAAGCATGGGTTGGCGCGCCGCCCTGGTGGTGCCGGGCGCGCTGATGCTGGTCATGGCCTTCCTCTACTACCGCTTTACCCAGGATTGCCCGGCGGGTAATTACGCCGACCTGCGCGCCGCCGGCATCGAGCTGGAAGGTGGCAAGAAAGGTGGCTGGAGCAGCTTCAAGCTGGCCGCAGTCAACTACCGTGTATGGATGCTGTTTGTGACTTACGGCGCCTGCTTCGGCGTGGAGATCTTCATCCACAACATCGCCGCTACGTATTACGTCGACACCTTCAAGCTCACGCTGCCGCAGGCAGGCATGGCAGCCGGCAGCTTCGGCCTGCTGGCGCTGTTTGCCCGTGCGCTGGGCGGCTGGGTATCCGACAAGGCAGCAGCCCGCGGCAGCCTGAATAGCCGCGTCACCCTGCTGTTCCTGATGATGCTGGGAGAGGGCATCGGCCTGCTGTTCTTCTCCAAGGCCGACAGCGTGCTGCTGGCCGTGGTGTCGATGCTGGTGTTCGGGCTCTTTACCCACATGGCTTGTGGCGCGACTTACGCCCTGGTGCCGTTTATTGACAAGCGTGCCCTCGGCGGCGTGGCCGGCATCATTGGCGCCGGCGGCAATGTGGGCGCCGTGGCTGCGGGCTTCCTGCTGAAAGGCGTCGGCAACACACAGCAGACCCTGTGGATCCTCGGCGTGCTGGTCGCCATCTCCGCCCTGTGCGCACTAGGCGCACGCTTCAGCGAAACCACCGTACAAGAAAACGCCATTGCAGGAGCGGCAGCATGAAGATCGTCGTCATCGGCCACGGCATGGTGGGCCATCAGTTCCTGAAGTCCCTGCCTGCAGGCAGTGCCGAAGTCACCATCCTGTGCGAAGAACCTCGTCCAGCATACGACCGCGTGCACCTGTCGGAATTCTTCAGCGGCAAAAGCGCCGACGAACTGTCCCTGGTGGAGCCTGGCTTTTTTGAGCGCGGTGACATGGTGCTCAAGCTGAACGGCCGCGCCATTGCCATCGACCGTAACGCGCACACTGTCACCACCAACAGCGGTGAAGTGCTGGCCTATGACAAGCTGGTAATCGCCACCGGTTCTTTCCCCTTCGTGCCGCAAATCGAAGGCAAGGACCGCAAGGATTGCTTTGTCTACCGTACCATTGAAGACCTGGAAGCCATGCAGGAATGCGGCGCGCGCTCGAAGACCGGCGTGGTGATTGGCGGTGGCCTGCTCGGCCTCGAATGCGCCAAGGCGCTGAAGGACATGGGCCTGGAAACCCACGTCGTCGAATTCGCGCCGCGCCTGATGGCCGTGCAGGTCGACGACGGCGGCGGCCGCGTGCTGCGCCAGAAGATCGAAGACCTGGGTGTGACTGTCCACACCGGAAAGAACACGACCGCCATCGTGGCCGGCGAAAACGGCACGCATCGCATGCAGTTCGCCGACGGCACTTCGCTCGACACCGACATGATCGTGTTCTCCGCCGGCATCCGCCCGCGTGACTACCTGGCGCGCGAATGCGGCCTGGAAGTCGGCCCGCGCGGCGGCATTGCCATCAACAACCACTGCCAGACCAGCGACCCGGATGTCTACGCCATCGGCGAATGCGCCCTGTGGAACGGCCAGGTCTTCGGCTTGGTGGCTCCCGGCTACGACATGGCCCGCGTGGCAGCACGCCACATCGGCGGTGAGGCCAGCGCTGAATTTACCGGCGCCGACATGAGCACCAAATTGAAGCTGATGGGCGTGGACGTGGCTAGCATCGGCGATCCGCACGCCAAGGCCGAGGGCGCGCGCAGCTACCAGTTCACCGACGAGCGCAGGCAGGTGTACAAGAAGATCGTGGTGTCCGACTGCGGCAAGTACCTGCTGGGCGGCGTGATGGTGGGCGATGCCGGCGAATACGGCACCCTGCTGCAGATGATGCTGAACAAGATCGAACTGCCGGAAGCGCCGGAGTTCCTGATCCTGCCGCAATCGGACGGCAAGGCCAAGCCGGGCCTTGGTGTGGACACACTGCCCGCCGGTGCCCAGATCTGTTCCTGCAACGACGTGTCGAAAGGCGCCATCTGCGATGCCGTCGCCAGTGGCGCAACCACCATCGGCGCCATCAAGAAATGCTGCGGCGCCGGCACGTCCTGCGGCGGTTGCGTGCCGCTGGTGACCCAGATCATGAAGGCCGAGATGAAGAAGCTTGGCATGGACGTGAACAACCACGTCTGCGAACACTTCGCGCATTCGCGGCAGGAGCTGTTTCACCTGATCCGCGTTGGCCAGATCAAGACGTTCGAAGACCTGCTGGGGCGCCACGGCAAAGGAATGGGCTGCGACGTTTGCAAGCCGCTGGCGGCAAGCATCTTCGCCACCTGCTGGAACGACTTCGTGCTGAAGAAAGAACACGCCAGCCTGCAGGATTCCAACGACTACTTCCTCGGCAATATCCAGAAGGACGGCACCTACTCGGTGGTGCCGCGCATGCCCGGCGGCGAAGTGACGCCGGAGGGCCTGATCGCCGTCGGGCAGGTCGCCAAGAAGTACGGCCTGTACACCAAGATCACCGGCGGCCAGCGCATTGACCTGTTCGGCGCGCGCGTCGAGCAACTGCCTGCGATCTGGGAAGAACTGATCGCGGCCGGCTTCGAAACCGGCCACGCCTACGGCAAGTCGCTGCGCACGGTCAAATCCTGCGTTGGCTCGACCTGGTGCCGTTACGGCGTCGACGATTCCGTCGGCCTCGCGATTGAGCTGGAGAACCGCTACAAGGGCCTGCGCACCCCGCACAAGATCAAGTTCGGCGTCTCCGGCTGCACCCGCGAGTGCGCCGAAGCGCAGGGCAAGGACGTCGGCATCATCGCCACCGAAAAGGGCTGGAACCTCTATGTGTGCGGCAACGGCGGCATGAAGCCACGCCACGCCGAGCTGTTGGCCTCCGACCTGGACAAGGCAACCCTGGTGGCCTACATCGACCGCTTCCTGATGTTCTACAGCCGCACCGCAGACCGCCTGCAGCGCACCAGCACCTGGCGCGAAAACCTGGAAGGCGGCCTCGATTACCTGAAGGACGTGATCATCAACGACAAGCTGGGCATCAACGCTGAAATGGAAGAAGACATGCAGCGTGTAGTCGATACCTACGCCTGCGAATGGAAAGAGGCCGTCAACAACCCGGAAACGCGCGCCCGCTTCCGCCACTTCGTCAACAGCGCTGAATCCGACAGCAATGTGGTCTTCATGGAGGAGCGCGGCCAGATCCGCCCCGCCACCGTGGAAGAACGCAAACGCATCCCCATCAAAGCCATCGCCTAAGGAGACTAGCCATGCATCGTGACCAATCCGCCTCCGCCTGGACCGCCATCTGCGACGTCGACCAGATTGTGCCGAATACGGGCGTCTGCGCCCTGCTGCAGGGACAGCAGGTAGCCGTGTTCCACCTGCATGACGGCAGCGCGCCACGCGTCTTCGCCATCGGCAATTACGACCCGAATTCGGATGCCTCGGTGCTGTCGCGTGGCCTGGTGGGCAATCTCGGTGAACGCATCGTGGTCGCCTCGCCAATCTACAAGCATCACTTCGACTTGCAAACCGGCGAATGCCTGGAGGCACCTGAACACTCGGTGCCAACCTGGCCTGCCCGCATCGAAGGCGGAAAGGTCTGGGTCGGGGCATGAAGCCCGCACTGGTCGTTGTCGGCAACGGCATGGCCGGCATGCGCACGGTCGAGGAGCTGCTCAAGCTCGTGCCGGACATGTACGACATCACTGTCTTTGGCGCCGAACCACACGGCAACTACAACCGCATCCTGCTGTCGCCGGTGCTGGCTGGCGAGAAAACGGTCGACGACATCATGCTGAACACGCGCGAGTGGTACAAGCGGAATCGCATCACCCTGCACACGGGCGACCCGGTTGAATACATCGACCGCAAGCGTCGCCTGGTGCGCGCCCGCTCCGGCCTGGAAGTGCGCTATGACCGCCTGCTGCTGGCCACCGGCTCGCGCCCCTTCATCATTCCCGTGCCGGGCCACGAACTGCCGGGCGTACTGGCTTTCCGCGACATCCAGGACGTGGAATCGATGCTGGAAGCGGCGCGCAACCATCGCCACGCCGTGGTGATCGGCGGCGGCCTGCTCGGCCTGGAAGCTGCCAACGGCCTGCAGCGCCAGGGCATGCACGTCACTGTGGTGCACGTAACCGACGCGCTGATGAACCAGCAACTGGACAAGCCTGCCGCACAGCTGCTGCAAAAAGCACTGGAAGCCCAAGGGCTCACCTTCCGCATGGAGGCGCAGACCAGCGAAATCGTCGGCACCGATCGCGTGACCGCGGTACGCTTTGCCGACGGCTGCGAAATCCCGGCCGACCTGGTGGTGATGACCGCCGGTGTGCGCCCGAACATCGAACTGGCCAAGCGCAGCGGCCTGCATTGCGAGCGCGCCATCGTGGTGGACGACACCCTGCAAACCTTCGACCCGCGCATCTACGCTGTCGGCGAATGCGTGCAGCACCGTCGCTCCACCTTCGGCCTGGTAGCGCCGATCTGGGAGCAGGCGCGCGTGTGCGCCGCCCACCTGGCCGGCGCCGGCCACCGCCGCTACGTGCAGCAAGTCACCCCGACCCGCCTCAAGGTGACCGGCGTCGACCTGTATTCGGTTGGCGACTTCATCGGCGGCGAAGGCAGCGAAGACCTGGTGCTGCGCGACCCGCGCCGCGGCGTCTACAAGCGCCTGGTGCTGGACGGCGGCCGCATTACCGGCGCCGTGCTGTATGGCGATGTACAGGATGGCCCCTGGTACTTCGACCTGATCCAGAACCGCACCGACATTTCGTCGATGCGCAACCATCTTTTGTTTGGGCAGGCGCTTTGCGCGCAGGCTGCGTGAATTCATGATCAAGACGACGTGCGCCTATTGTGGAGTCGGTTGTGGTGTTACGGCGACGCCGCGTGCTGATGGCGGGTTCGATATTGCCGGCGACGCTGCGCATCCAGCCAACCAGGGGCGCTTGTGCGTGAAGGGGTCGGCGCTGGGGGAGACCATCGGCCTTGAAGGCCGCCTGCTGTATCCGATGATGCGCGAGCGCCGAAGCGACAGGTCGCTGCAGCGTGTTGCATGGGGTGAAGCTCTGGACCATGTTGCCGATAAATGGCGCGCCATCATCGATGAACACGGCCCGGACGCCGTAGCGTTCTACGTCTCCGGCCAGTTGCTGACCGAAGACTATTACGTCGCCAACAAGCTGGCGAAAGGCTACATTGGCACTGCGAATATCGACACCAACTCGCGCCTGTGCATGTCGTCCGCCGTGGCGGGCCACAAGCGCGCATTCGGCGAAGATGTGGTGCCGGTCAACTATGACGACATCGACCACGCCGACATGGTAGTGCTGGTCGGCTCCAACCTGGCATGGTGCCACCCGATCCTGTTCCAGCGTTTGACGCGCGCAAAAGAAGCGCGCCCCGATATGAAGATCGTGGTGGTCGACCCGCGCCGTACTGCCACCTGCGAACTGGCGGACCTGCACCTGCCGATCAAGCCCGGCACCGATGTCTGGCTGTTCAACGGCCTGCTCTGCTACTTGTCGCGCATCGGCGCGGTCGACCCGGCGTATGTCGCCGCCCACACCAGCGGCCTCGAAGATGCGCTGGCTGTTGCCACGCTGCCCCCGGAAGAAGTTGCGCGCGCTTGCCGCGTGAACCTGCAGGACCTGATGGAGTTCTACGAATCCTTCGCTGCGACCGCGAAAGTGATCACCGGCTTCTCGATGGGTGTCAACCAGTCCAGCGCAGGCACCGACAAGGTGAACAGCATCATCAACTGCCACCTGATCGGCGGCCGTATCGGCAAGCAGGGCATGGGCCCGTTCTCGATCACCGGCCAGCCGAATGCCATGGGCGGCCGCGAAGTGGGCGGCCTGGCCAACATGCTGGCCGCGCATATGGAGCTGGATAACGCAGCGCACCGCGATGCCGTGCAAACGTTCTGGGAATCGCCGCGTATCGCCTCGCGCCCAGGCCTGAAAGCTGTTGACCTGTTCGAAGCGATCGAGGCCGGAACAGTGAAGGCCGTGTGGGTGATCGCCACCAATCCGGTCGTCAGCCTGCCGAACGCAGACCAGGTGCGTCGCGCGCTGGAGCGCTGCGAGCTGGTCGTGGTCTCCGACGTGGTGCGCGACACCGACACCAACGCCTACGCCGACGTCCTGCTGCCAGCGCTGGCATGGGGCGAAAAAGATGGCACCGTCACCAACTCCGAACGCCGCATTTCCCGCCAGCGCGCCTTCCTGCCCGCACCGGGCGAGGCGAGGGCGGATTGGCTGATCCTGTCGCAGTTCGCACTGCGCATGGGCTATGACGGTTTTGGCTACGCCAGTGCCGCCGAAATCTTCACCGAGCACGCCCGTTTGAGCGCCTGGCGCAACAGCGACAGCGAGCTGGCGCGCGCATTCAACATCGGTGCCCTCGCCACCCTCGGCGAATCGGCTTACGACGCACTCCCGCCGACGCAATGGCCAGCCATCGCAGCCGCCGGCGCTCCGCAAGTGGAGCGCCCATTCGCCGACGGTTGCTTCTCACACGCCGATGGCCGCGCGCGCTTCGTCGCCACCGTGCCGCGCGCCCCGGCCAACCTGCCCGACGGCGAGTTCCCGATCACCCTCAACACGGGCCGTGTACGCGACCAGTGGCACACCATGACCCGCACCGGCCGTGCACCAAAGCTGGCCGGCCACATCCCCGAATCCTTCATCGACATGCACCCGCAGGACGCCCTGCTGTGCGGCGTGAAGGAAGGCGAACTGGCACGTGTCACCAGCCAATGGGGCAGCATGATTGCCCGCGTCCAGCATGGCGGCGGCATCGCACGCGGCAACGCCTTCGTGCCTATCCACTGGAACAACCAGACCGCCTCCGATGCCCGCGTCGGCGCGGTAGTGAATCCGGTGGTGGACCCGGTCTCCGGCGAACCGGAATTCAAGCACACGCCAGTCATGATCGACCGCTTCCCGGTCAAATGGCACGGTTTCATCCTGAGCCGCGACGCGCTGCAGCTCGACGCGCTGGCCTACTGGACCAAGGTGCAAGGCAAGGATTTTCAGCGCTACGAACTGGCCGGCCGCAATGTCATCGAAGACTTTGGCGGCTGGGCGCGTCAGCTGCTCGCCATCAGCGACGATGACGCCGACTGGCTCGAATACGCCGACCGCAGCTCCGGCGTATTCCGCGCCGTGCACCTGGTCGACGACCGCATCGCGCAATGCATCTTCATCTCGGCCCGGCCCGACCTGCCAGCCCGCCAATGGCTGGCCAGCCTGTTCGACAAGCCGCAACTGGACCCCGCAGACCGCGCCGCGCTGCTGGCCGGCCGCCCCATCGCCGCCGGCGCCGACGCCGGCCCGACGGTCTGCTCCTGCTTCGGCGTCGGCCGCAACACGATCTGCAAGGCCATCCGCGAGCAGAACCTGACCACGCCGGCGCAAATTACCGCTTGCGTGAAAGCCGGCGGCAATTGCGGCTCCTGCGTGCCTGAATTGAAAAAACTGCTGAGCGAGATCCGGGTGGAGGAAACCGCGTAAAACCTGCTTGTGGTAGAGTGGTCATGGGAGTTCATCATGAGCATCCGTGACAACTTTACCTACACGGACATGGACGAGTGGCTCAATGAAAAGAGGGTCACCGAAATTGAATGTCTGGTGCCGGACCTTACCGGTGTCGCGCGCGGCAAGATACTGCCGAGGGCTAAATTCACCGAAGAACGGGGCATGCGCATCCCGGAAGCGGTGCTCGGCATGACGGTCACCGGCAACTCCCCGCAGGACAATGCCGCCTACGATCGCGCCATCTCGCCCACCGATCGTGACATGGTGCTGAAGGCCGATCCCACCACCATCACGATGGTACCCTGGGCCACCGACCCCACCGCGCAAGTCATCCACGATTGCTACTTCGCAGACGGCCGGCTGGTCGATTTTGCACCGCGCTCAGTGCTGCGTCGCGTGCTCAAGCTTTATGAAGAGAAGGGCTGGTGCCCCATTGTCGCTCCGGAGCTCGAGTTCTACCTGACCGACAAGAACTCCGATCCCGACCTGCCGCTGAGGGCCCCCATCGGCCGCAGCGGCCGCGCCGAAACCAGCCGCCAGGTTTACAGCATTGACGCCGTCAACGAATTCGACCCGCTGTTCGAAGACATCTACGATTACTGCGACATGATGGGCCTGGACGTCGACACGCTGATCCACGAAATCGGCGCCGGCCAGATGGAGATCAATTTCCTGCACGGCGAACCGCTGGGCCTTGCGGACAATGTGTTCTACTTCAAGCGCACCTTGCGCGAGGCTGCGATCAAGCACCACATGTACGCCACCTTCATGGCCAAACCCATGGCCGGCGAGCCGGGATCAGCCATGCATGTGCACCAAAGCGTGCTCGATTGCCGCACGCGCAAGAATATCTTCAGCGACGCCGACGGTGCGCCCTCGCAGCTGTTCAAGTACTACATCGGCGGCTTGCAGCGCTACATGCCCGCCGCGCTGGCCATCGCCGCGCCGTATGTGAATTCCTACCGCCGCCTGGTGCGGCACACGGCGGCGCCGATCAATATCCAATGGGGCACGGACAATCGAACCGTCGGCTTCCGCGTGCCGGAATCAGGCGTGCAGGACCGTCGCGTGGAAAACCGCATCATCGGCGCCGACGCCAATCCCTACCTCGCGCTGGCGGTGACGCTGGCCTGCGGCTACCTGGGAATGGTCGAACAGGCCGAACCTACGGCGCCGACCTCCGGCAGCGCCTACGAGCTGAAATACGAGCTGCCGCAAGGCCTGCCCGAAGCATTGCGTGCGCTGAGGGCGGAAGGGAAGCTGCACCAGGTGCTGGGAGAGCGTTTCATCGACGTTTACGCCGCCGTGAAAGACCTGGAACACCAGGAATTCATGCGTGTGATCAGTCCTTGGGAGCGCGAACACCTGCTTCTGCACGTTTAGAAAACGATCCCGCTTGGCTCGAATGAAGCTGTGGTAAGGTGCAGTTCACGATCTTTCGCCGGAGTCGGGTAATGGTCTTCATACCTCGGTTCATTCACCTTTTTGCGTGCGCATTACTCGTGTTGTTCCCTGCGTTCGCAGATGCGGAGGCTGGCCGCCAGGCGGCGGCGCCTTCGTCCGGCGTTGAACCGCTTGAGCTGAGAATGGCGGTATCGTCCGATGGACATGCAACTTACTTTGTCCGCCTGCTGGAAGAGTCATTGAAGCTGATTCACCAGCCTTATCGGCTCCACTTCGTGAAGGACGTTCCCGCCCGTCGCATGTGGTGGATGCTGAATAAAGGCGACATCAATCTCTTCTACGGCATGCAATCGAAAGAAAAAGATCGCAATGAACAGGTCGTTCCGGTGCGTATTGCTTTGACCAATGGATTGATTGGGCAGCGTGTGTTCTTGATCCGTCGGACCGATACGGAAGCCTTTGCAAGGGTGAACTCGGTCGGCGATTTGAAGCATACCAAAATGATCGCAGGATTCGGCGCCGGCTGGGGCGATGTGAAAGTATGGCATGCCACAGGCCTTCCTCTGTATGAGCACGCAGCATCATGGTCAACCATCTATGCGATGGTGGCTGCGAAAAACCGCCACGTCGACTATCTGCCGCGCGGTGTCATTGAGGTGATGGAAGAAGCGCGCCTGCATCCGGAATTAGCAGTGGAGCAGCATCTGGTAGTGGACTATCGCGCCGACTTTGGTTTCTACCTGGCGGCATCGGCCGCCAGCTACCGCCCCATCATCGAACGCGCTTTGCGAGAAGCGGAAGCCACAGGCCTGAAGGCCCGCCTGATTGAAGAGGCATTCGGCGCCGACATCAAGGCACTGGGCCTGGATCGTCGTATCCGTCTGCGTTTTGCAGCCAACCCTGATTGATCGCCATGACGAACTTCAACTTTTTCGCCACTGAGATTTCCTCAACCCCGGTGGACGGTATTTGGACGGTGGGATTTGCCGATCCGTCGCAAGAAATCTATTTTCTTGTTCAGCGCGACGTCGACAATGTAATGGGGCAGCACGGCCTCAATATCCATTACGTGGAATTTGAGGACCAATCGAAAGCCTGTTACGGCGGAATCGAACGCGTTCAGATTCTGCGCGATGCGGTGCGTTTCCGTCTTACTTCTGCGGGCACCGATCGGATTGGCGTGTCGGAGATTGTCGTGTCGTTCACATTGAGCAAACCAGCATTGGCAGCGGTGTCGGAGGCGCTGGCGCACATCGTTGAACATGGGCGTGTTGAAGTCATTTGAACACCCTGCTATAGTTCGCCTGTCGGAAAAGGTAGACTTGGTTTGGTAAACCCAAGTCCTTTCGGTAACGAAAGCTCTGGTCTTTGGCCCTTGCATGAGATCCCCGCGACGAATATTTGACGCCGCCTGGCGTCCAATTGTTCGTCCGTGCGGAATCCGAGCCTGGGAACGCTCCGGTCGAACATCGACAAAGGAGCCTCGACATGCATCCCCCCCAAACCACATCCCATGACGTCCTGATTGCCGGCGCCGGTCCTGTCGGCCTGTTCCTCGCTTGCGAGTTGCGGCTTGCCGGATGCTCAGTGCTAGTACTCGAGCAGGCGCAAGAGCCGCATCACCCACTGAAGGCCCTTCCGTTCGGGCTGCGCGGCCTGTCCGTGCCGACTATTGAAAGCCTGGACCGCCGCGACCTGCTGCACCCCATCGTGGAACGCGCCGTCACTCGTGACTCTCCGGCCTCCCACTGGATGCAGCAAGCCCGCCGTCCTGCAGGCCATTTCGCCGGCATCCAGTTTTTCCAGGATCAGATTGACAGTACGCAGTGGCAGCATCGCCTGCAGGTCCCCGTAAGCAATGTCGCCACGGACATGGCGAGCATCGAAGCCGTCCTCGAGGCACGCGCCGGCGAATTGGGCGTCGAGATTTTGCGTGGCTACGGCGTCGAGGGCCTCGAACAGTCAGAGACCGGCGTGACAGTCACCGCCGGAGGGCAGGAGTTCCGGGGCCAATGGCTTGTCGGCTGCGACGGCGGACGTAGCCGTGTGCGCAAGCTGGCAGGATTCGGCTTCACCGGCACTGCCCCCGAGTTCACCGGCTACTCGGTCCAGGTCAGGCTCGCTGAGCCAGCGATGCTAAAACCTGGCCGCCACTACACAGCGACCGGAATGTACACGTACGCGCCGCCCGGCACGATCGGCATGGTTGATTTCGACGGCGGCGCCTTCCACCGCACAGGTCCAATCACGCGCGAGCACGTCGAGGCAGTGCTGCGCAAGATTTCCGGCAGCGAAGTTCGGGTAACTGAGCTTGAACTTGCCACGACCTGGACCGACCGCGCGTATCAGGCGACGGAGTACCTGAAGGGCCGGGTGCTGTTGGCCGGCGACGCGGCGCACATCCACTCCCCACTCGGCGGGCAAGGCCTGAACCTCGGTCTTGGCGACGCAATGAACCTGGGTTGGAAGCTCGCAGCAACGGTACGCGGCGACGCCCCCGACGGCCTGCTCGAAAGCTACGAACGCGAACGACATCCTGAAGGCGTTCGGATTCTCGACTGGTCCCGCGCACAGGTGGCACTCATGCGGCCCAGCCCGAGCTCGCGAGCGCTGGCAGCGATCATCCGCGACCTGCTGCAGACGCGCGACGGTGCCACGTATTTCGCCGGACGCGTTTGGGGTGTCGAGTGCCGCTACGATCTCGGCGACTCCCATCCAATGGTGGGGCGCAGCGCACCGGATTTCGAACTGGCCGATGGCACACGTCTCAATCAGCACCTGAAGACCGGACACGGAGTAATGCTCGACTTCGACAACCGCGAGTCGCTAAGGTCACTTGCGATTCGCTGGGAAGGCCATCTCCACTACATCGCGAGCGACGCCAAGGACCGGTTGGGATTGAGCGCATTGCTGATCCGTCCGGACGGCATCATTGCCTGGGTCAGTGATCAAGAGTGCCCCGAGACGGATCCGGCCGATAGCGCATGCAAATGGTTTGGCAAGCGACGGGTCGCGTCACCATGATATATTTTCAACATTTCCTCAACGTCATAATACCCGGTACCGTCAAAGGATAGGAATGGCCTTTCAATACAATGCGCTTTCTGGCGAAGACGGAAATCAGTCAGTGGAAATCACTTTCCATCGAGGTGGCCATTATGTTTTGAAGAAGCGCTGGACACGCTCGAAAGGCGAGATGGGAGTACTTGCATTGGGCGAATCAGGAATTTACACAAGCCAGGATAATGTTCTGATCCTTCAGAGTCATACCGGGCGCCAGCGGCAGGCGGTTCCTGGCGTTGAGGGTTACGTCATCAGCGATCCTGGCGCCCTCGATGATTATCGGATCGACGGCATGCAGTTGTTTTTGCCTGACGCGTGAGGAATGGTACTTTATGAGCGGGGGAAGTATGAACATCAAGAGTTGGCCTTTTGAAGTTGGAGATTTTAGCGGCCATGCATTTCGCCAACTACACATCTGAAAATATATGTCGAGCGCTTGGGCTTGGCGGTTTTGCCAACGATTGGCAACTCGCCGGAGCCGATGAATGCATTCGCCTCCTGTTGATGCCGTCTTTTCACCGGGAGGTTTGTATTTCAGTGCTCCGAAAGGATGGCCAGATATCAGTCTCCGTGGTGGCGGCCGTTTCTCAAATCTGGCTCCAGGAATGGCCAGTGCCACAGTTGACGCAAGTGGAGCAGGAGGGTGGAGCTCTGACCCAGACGCAGTTCACGCACTTGTTATCTTTGCTGAATTTGGCGGCCGAGCAAAAAGAAGCCTCACAAGTTGTCATTCTTGATGGGATGCAGGCGCATGCCGTTCATCGTGCAGACCGCGAAGGAAAGCTGAACCTGAAGCAAAATGTCGGGTGTGACGAGAGCTACCGGTCCTTTGTGGCAGAAGCAATCGAGCTATCTCATCGCGCACTCGCTAACCCACGCATTCGCAATGCTCTCGCGGACAGCGGGACCTATGCCGGCCTGCGGATTCCGATCGAGGCTGAACCTCCAGCCAAGGAAGTTGTCCGCACGCTGGTGCTAGGTAGCAAAGAGGAAACGGCCCAATTGCTCGAAGCTCTTCGCAAACAAGGCGCAAGCGGAGGAAGTAATGACCCAGGGTAACGAAAGGGCCTCGGCAAAATTCGACAGGTAGACTGCGGAATAATTGCAAAGAAGTCACTGATTTTATGCAAGCAAGGAAGACTTTGCGGTTATTGCGCCGAGGCGCGCTGACAGCCTCCAACCAAAAACTGTCGAGGTCAACCAATGAATGTCTTGCATATACTGCGCAGGCAACTGTTTGCAACTGCGCTTGCCGCTGCCTGCGGCATCGCGGCGGCAAATCCCAGCGTCGCTGCCGTGTCCCAGATGAACAACGTGCAGTTTGGCGTGATCGACTTGACGCCGAGCGATGGCCAAACGGCCGGATTTACCATCAACGGTTCGGAAGCTGGCGTCGGCCGCCACCTCGTCGACCGCAGCCCCGGTGGCATGGAGTGGCACGATCGCCACGCGATCGTCAGGGGGATGAGCGAATCAGCCTTCTATACTTCGGGACCGTCGTTCGCGGGATATTCCTATGATCAGGCGGGCATCATGAGAGCCGACATCGCTGCCTATGACAACCTGGCCGTGCGAGGCGAGGCTGGCGCGTCAGTCTTTCGCAACTATACCGTTACCATTGCGCCGCACAGCGTGCTCACAGTGCGCGGTGATGCCTCCACATCCATCGCCCGAACGGATGTGGGCAGCCGCGACTCCCTCGGTTACGTGTATGCGAATGCCCTGATCAGGACGTGGGAGGGGACCGTCACTTCATTCCATCACCTTGTTGAAACCTCCGCGGACAGCGGCGAGGAAAGCTGGTCAGAAAACTTCTACCTGATGTTTGCGAATCCGACGGACAGCGACGCGAAGGTGCTGGTCGATACCTACGTTGCCGCAAGTGGAACGATCGTTTCATCGATTCCGGAACCATCGGCTTATGCGATGCTTGCCGCAGGCCTGATGCTGATGGGCGCACTGCGTCGTCAATCGTGCTGACAAGGAGGACGCTGCGATGAACATTAATCCATCTTTCAGCAAACTCGTGGCAGGTGCGGCTCTGGCGCTTGTGGCCGCATCCGCAACTGCCGCCGCTGGTCCGGCTGCCACCGCCATTGCGCGTGTGACGGGCCTGCAGTTCGGTGTCCTGGACCTCCAGCCGGGCGACGGTGTCGCCGCGAGCTTCCGGCCCGATAGCGTCTCCGGAGATCTCGCGGTTGTCCTGAACGCCCAAACCGGCAGCCGTCATGTCAGCGGGGCTGCAAGCGAAATCCTCGGCTTGGCTTCGGAGTATTCGTCCGCGCAAGCGATGTATGGCGCGACCGGAACCATCGGCGCTGTTGCGAACGCCCGCAGTGACCTTGGCCCGGGTGGCAGGGCGAACGCATTGCTGGATCAGCGTTTCGGCTTCTTCTTGTCGCCTAATGCGGCCTTGACGGTTGCCGGCACCTCCGAATACGCGGTAATGCGCCAGACCCCTGACTTCTCGGTGGCGTGGGGCAAGACGCGCACGCTGATCGAAATGCGCTCCGCTGGCCAGCCGGAGCTGTTGACGTACATGAGGCGGGAAGTCGAGGTGCCGCCAGGCGCCGACAGCAGCAACCTGGAGGACTTCTGGCTGGGCTTTGCCAATACCACGGACAACGAAATCTACGTCGACGTGTCGTTCAATTTCGCGGCCCAGACCGCGGTTGGCACGATTCCGGTTCCCGAGCCGTTCACTTACTCGATGCTGGGCGCGGGCCTGCTCTTGCTTGGCACCGTGAAGCGACGCAGTTCTCCGCGCAGGGATAAGGTCTAGATGCCACCCATGCAGATGTACTTGATCGTGAGGTAGTCCTCAATACCGTGCGTCGAACCTTCGCGCCCCAGGCCCGATTGTTTGACGCCGCCGAACGGCGCGATCTCGGTGGAGATCAGTCCAGTGTTCACGCCCACCATTCCGCTCTCCAGGCCCTCCGCCACGCGCCAGATGCGGCCAATATCGCGCGAGTAGAAGTAGGCCGCCAAGCCAAACTCCGTATCGTTTGCCAGTGCCACCGCTTCGTCATCGGTCTTGAAGCGGAACAATGGCGCCAGGGGACCGAAGGTTTCTTCGCGCGCCACCAGCATCTCGGCGTCGACGTCAGCCAGTACGGTAGGCTGGAAGAAGCTGTGGCCCAATTCGTGCCGCTTGCCGCCTAACAGCAAGCGCGCGCCCTTGCCAAGTGCGTCGGCGATGTGCTCTTCTACTTTGACCACGGCTTTCTCTTCGATCAGCGGGCCTTGCGTTACACCGTCGTCGGCACCGTTGCCGACTTTGAGTTTGCGCACCGCTTCGACCAGCTTCGATGCAAACGCGTCGTATACGCCATCCTGCACGTAGATGCGGTTCGCGCAAACGCAGGTCTGGCCGGCATTGCGGTATTTGGAGGCGATAGCGCCTTCCACTGCAGCGTCCAGGTCCGCATCGTCGAACACGATGAACGGCGCGTTCCCGCCCAATTCCAGCGACAGCTTCTTGATCGTTGGCGCGCACTGCTCCATCAACAGCCGGCCCACTGCCGTCGAACCGGTGAAGCTCAGTTTGCGCACGATGGGGTTGGAGGTCATCTCGCCGCCGATCTCGCGCGAGGCGCCAGTGATCACACTGAACACACCAGCAGGAACGCCCGCGCGTTCCGCAAGTACTGCCAACGCCAGCGCGGAGAATGGTGTGAGTTCCGCCGGCTTGACCACCATCGGGCAGCCCGCAGCCAATGCAGGACCAGCTTTGCGGGTAATCATCGCAGCAGGAAAGTTCCATGGCGTGATGGCCGCGCTGACGCCGATCGGCTCGCGCGTGACGACGACGCGCTTGTCGGGCCATGGCGATGCCAGCGTTTCGCCCGCAACGCGTTTGGCTTCTTCGCCGAACCATTCGATGAAGGACGCAGCGTAGGTGATTTCGCCTTTGGATTCGGCCAGCGGCTTGCCTTGTTCCGCCGTCATCAGCGCAGCCAGGTCGTCGGCATTGGCGAGTATCAGGTCACTCCATTTACGCAGGATGGCCGCGCGCACTTTCGCAGGTTTCTTGCGCCATTCGGGCCAGGCGGCATTCGCGGCTTCGATGGCGCGGCGCGTTTCGGCAGCGCCCATTTTCGGCACGCTGCCAAGCGTCTCGCCGGTGGCGGGATTGGTGACGCTGATGGTTGCGCCCCCGTCGGCATCGCACCATTGGCCAGCGATAAAGCAGTGTTGGCGCAGAAGGCTGGGATCTTTCAGGGTCAGCATGATTCACCTCCAAAGTAAAAATCCAGTATACCGGGTATCACGCTGTACTGTTGCCACATTCCCAAATTGGGAATAAGATCAAGCTGCACACTGATAGTTACCGAAAAAACTAAACATGCGCCGCCCCATCGTACTGGTCCCCGCCTGCAGCCAGAATAAAGGCTCCCACCCCAGCTACGCCGCTCAAAACAAATACGTTGATGCGGTGGCTGTGGGAGCGCGCTGCCAGCCGTTGTTGATCCCTCCACTGGGCGACAACACCGACATTGAGAGCCTGCTCAGTATCGCCAATGGCGTCATGCTGACCGGTGCTGTCTCCAATGTGCAGGCAAGCCTGTATGGACAGGAAACGCTGGATCCCTCGCTGCCGCTGGATCCCGCGCGCGATGCAACGACCTTGCCTTTGATCCGCGCTGCGCTGGCGCACGGCGTTCCCATACTGGCGATTTGCCGCGGCTTCCAGGAAGTGAATGTAGCGCTGGGAGGCACGCTGCACCAGGCCGTGCACACAGTGCCTGGCTATTTTGACCATCGCGAAGACAAGACCCAATCGCTGGAGCAGCAATACGCAGCTGCCCACCGCGTCACACTGGAAAAGGGCGGTTTGCTGGCGCATATCCTCGATGGTGCTAGCGAAATACAAGTGAATTCATTGCATGGGCAGGGCATCGACCGTTTGGCGCCCGGCCTGCAAATCGAAGCACGTTCCGACGATGGTTTGATCGAAGCTTATTCCTTCGCAGCTTCTCCTGCATTTGCGCTGGCGGTGCAATGGCACCCGGAATGGCGGGCCGAAGAGAACCACGATTCCATGCGCATGTTCAGCGCATTCGGCCTTGCGTGCCGCGTGCATAGGGATCGCATTCCTTAGGTGGCTTTCCTTCAGTAGTGCTGTTTTCTAAACTACCTGAGAGGAAGCTATGGCAATCCGCGAAAATTTCAGTTATACCGACATGGACGAGTGGCTCAATGAAAAACGGGTCACCGAAATCGAATGCCTGGTCCCTGACTTGACCGGCGTCGCACGCGGGAAGATTCTCCCGCGCGGCAAATTCACCCAGGAGCGCGGCATGCGCATTCCTGAAGCGGTGCTTGGGATGACCGTCACTGGCAATTATCCGACCGAGGATGATGCCTACGACCGTGCCATTTCCAGCACCGATCGCGACATGATCCTGAAGGCCGATCCCACCACCATCACCATGGTGCCGTGGGCTGCCGATCCCACGGCGCAAGTGATCCACGACTGCTATTTCAGCGACGGCCGCCTGGTCGACTTCGCTCCGCGTTCGGTGTTGCGCCGCGTGTTGAAACTGTTTGAAGACAAGGGCTGGAAGCCCGTCGTTGCGCCGGAACTTGAGTTCTACCTGACCGACAAGAATTCCGATCCGGATTTGCCGCTGAGGGCTCCTGTCGGCCGCAGCGGGCGCGCCGAAACCAGCAGGCAGGTGTACAGCATCGATGCTGTCAATGAGTTCGATCCGCTGTTCGAAGACATTTACGATTACTGCGACATGATGGGCCTGGACGTGGATACGCTGATCCACGAAATCGGCGCCGGCCAGATGGAAATCAACTTCCTGCACGGTGAGCCGCTAGGCTTGGCCGACAAGGTGTTCTTCTTCAAGCGAACCTTACGCGAGGCGGCACTCAAGCACCATATGTACGCGACCTTCATGGCCAAGCCGATGGCGGGCGAGCCGGGATCGGCAATGCATATCCACCAGAGCGTGGTCGATGCGCGCAGCGGATGGAATATCTTCAGCAACCAGGATGGCTCGCCGTCGCAACTGTTCAAGGCCTACATTGGCGGCCTGCAGCGCTATATGCCGAGCGCACTGGCCATCGTGGCGCCATACGTCAATTCGTATCGCCGCCTGGTGCGGCATACGGCAGCGCCGATCAATATCCAGTGGGGCATGGACAATCGCACCGTTGGCTTCCGCGTGCCGGAATCCGGCGTGCAGGACCGGCGTGTCGAGAACCGCATCATCGGTGCGGATGCCAATCCCTACCTGGCACTGGCGGTGACGCTGGCCTGCGGCTACCTCGGGATGACTGAGCAGCTCGAACCGACGCAGCCGACCACGGGCAGCGCCTACGACATGAAGTACGAGTTGCCGCAAGGCTTGCCGGAAGCGCTGAAGATACTGCGTGGCGAAGACAAGCTGCGTTTCGTGCTCGGTGAACGCTTCATCGACGTGTATGCCGCCATCAAGGACCTGGAGCACCAGGAGTTCATGACCGTCATCAGCCCGTGGGAGCGCGAGCACCTGCTGCTGCACGTATGAGGAGGCGATCATGGACGATACCAAGACACTCCAGGCGCGCGACCATGCGCATTACCTGCATCCCTTCACGGACCACAAGGCGCTCGGCGAGCGCGGCGTACGCGTGATGGTGCGCGGCGAAGGCATCTACTTGTGGGATTCGGAAGGCAAGAAGATTTTGGACGGCATGTCAGGCCTGTGGTGCGTGAATGTCGGTTACGGCCGGCACAGCATCTCGAAGGCCGTGTTCGACCAGATGGAGACGCTGCCTTTCTATAACAGCTTTTTCAACACGACGAATGTGCCGGCGGTGACGCTGGCCGCCAAGCTGGCTGACATTGCACCGCCTGGCTTCAAGCATGTGTTCTTCACCGGCTCCGGTTCGGAAGCGAACGACACCAATGTGCGCATGGTGCGCCGGTATTGGGACCTGAAGGGGCAGCCGCACCGGCACACCATCATCAGCCGCTTCAACGCCTACCATGGCAGCACCATGGCGGGCGCCTCGCTGGGCGGCATGGAAGGCATGCATGCGCAGGGCGGCTTGCCGATCCCGGGCATCGTGCATATCCGCCAGCCGAACTACCTCGAGTCGGGGCGTGGCATGACGGAAGACGAATTCGGCATCGAGGCCGCTTCCTGGCTGGAGCAGAAGATTCTCGACGTCGGGCCGGAGAAGGTAGCGGCCTTCATCGGCGAACCAATCCAGGGAGCCGGCGGCGTGGTAATCCCGCCCCGAACCTACTGGCCGGAGATCCAGCGCATTTGCGACAAGTACGGCATCCTCCTGATCGCCGACGAGGTGATCACCGGCTTTGGCCGCACCGGTCGCATGTTCGCCTGCGAGTACTTCGACTTCCGGCCTGACCTGATCACTTTCGCCAAGGGCGTCACCTCGGGCTACATTCCGCTCGGCGGCGTGCTGGTTGGCGAGCGCGTGGCGGAAGTACTGATCGGGCAGGGCGGCGAGTTCGCGCACGGCTTCACTTACTCCGGCCATCCCGTCGCATGCGCTGCGGCGCTGGAAACCATCCGCATCATCGAAGAAGAAAAGCTGGTGCAGCGCGTGGCTGAAGACACGGGCCCATACCTGGCGCAACGCTTTGCTACGCTGGGCGATCATCCGCTGGTCGGTTATGCCAACAGCTGCGGCTTCGTCGCGGGCCTCAACCTTGTGCGGCGCAAGGGCCCCACCATCCACGGCCACGAGTACTTCGACCCGAAGCTCGAAGTCGGCATGGTGTGCCGCGGCTATATGTTCAACAACGGCATGATCATGCGCGCTGTCGGCGACCGCATGATCATCGCGCCGCCGCTGGTCATGACGCGTGAACAAATCGACGAAATGGTAGCGCTGATCCGGCGCTGCCTTGACGATACCTATGCGGACCTGCAGCAGAGAGGATGGATGTAAGCCATGGCAAAAGAAGCGATCAACTGGCACGAACGTGCAAAGATGCTGACCCTCGATGGGCGCGCTTTCATCAATGGCGAACGTACGTGGGCGCGTGGCGAGCGCAAGTTCGACAACCTGTCCCCCATCGATGGCCGCTACCTGTCGCAAACAGCGCGTTGCGATGCGGCCGATGTCGACCAGGCGGTCGCCGTGGCGCGCCGTGCCTTTGAGAGCGGCCGCTGGGCGGGGCAGGCGCCGGCGCAGCGCAAACGCGTGCTGGTCAAGTTCGCCGACCTGATGATGCAGAACAAGGACGAACTGGCGCTGCTTGAGACACTCGACATGGGCAAGCCAATCAAGTACAGCCAGGTGGTGGACGTCTCGCTCGCCGCGAACTGCATTCGCTGGTACGGCGAGGCGATCGACAAGGTCTACGGCGAAATCGCACCGACGCCCGGCAACTCACTGGCCCTGATCACGCGTGAGCCGGTCGGCGTGGTGGCCGCCATCGTGCCGTGGAACTATCCACTGCTGATGGCAGCGTGGAAGATCGCTCCCGCGCTAGCTGCCGGCAACAGCGTAGTGCTCAAGCCTTCCGAAAAATCGCCGCTGTCGGCGCTGCGCCTCGCGGAACTGGCGATCGAGGCAGGCATCCCGCCTGGCGTGTTCAATGTGCTGCCAGGCTATGGCAACGAAGCCGGCGCCGCGCTGGCCATGCACATGGACGTGGACTGCATCGGCTTTACCGGTTCGACGCGCACTGGCAAGCAGATCATCCAGATGGCGGGACAGTCGAACCTGAAGCGGGCCTGGACGGAACTGGGCGGCAAGTCGGCCAATATCGTGTGTGCCGATTGTCCTGACCTCGATGCCGCCGTTGCTGCGGCGGTTGGCTCGATCTATTTCAACCAGGGCGAGAGCTGCAACGCGCCTTCGCGCCTGTTCGTGGAAGAGTCGATCAAGGACAAGTTCCTGGAGAAGGCGCTGGCGATGGTGCCGTCCTATGCGCCAGGCGACCCGCTGGACGAAAAGACCGTCATGGGCGCGATCGTCGATTCGATCCAGATGAAGACGGTGATGGGCTATATCGAAGCAGGCCGCGACGAAGGCGCAAAGCTGCTCGCCGGCGGCAATGCGGTGCGCAAGGAGACCGGCGGCTTCTATGTGGAACCCACGCTGTTCGATGGCGTGCAGAACACGATGAAGATCGCGCGCGAAGAGATTTTCGGGCCGGTACTGTCGGTGCTGTCCTTCCGCGACCTGGACGAGGCGGTGAAGCAGGCAAACGATACGCCGTACGGGCTGCATGCTGCGGTATGGACTTCGGATATTTCGAAGGCGATTCGTACCTCGCGTGCGCTCAAGGCCGGCACTGTGCACGTCAACCAGTACGACGGCGACGACATCACGGTGCCGTTTGGCGGCTACAAGCAGTCAGGCAATGGCCGCGACAAGTCGCTGCATGCCTTCGACAAATACACCGAGCTGAAAACGACCTGGATCCAGGTCTAGGCGCCGCAGCACTTCTTGAATTTCTTGCCGCTGCCGCAAGGGCAGGGATCGTTGCGGCCCGCCTTGGCCACCTTCGGCAGGGGCGCGTGGAAGAATTCATTGATCTTGATGACGGCCTGCGGCACTTTGGCGGCATTCACCGGCGGCTGGAATGGCACCAGCAAAGCGGGCTGCTGGGCGCGCAGCGGCGCCCATGCTTCGGCCGCAAGTGCGACGCCAGCCAGGAAGCCTTCGCACCACGCCTGCGATGTCCAGGTGCCGCCGCATTCGTAGATCGGTTCGAAGCTGCCCGGGTCTTTCTGCATCCACAAGCGCATGTAGTCGTGATGGCGCACCGCCAGGGCAGCAGCTTCGTCGTTGCCGGCCGCGCCGCCCCACAAGGCGGGCAGCCACGCCTCCTGCGCTACTTCGGCCGGGCCGATGACCAGCGCAGTCAGGAAGCCTTCCAGCTTGGCGACATCCATGCTCTGCGAGCCCATTGCAGCCAGCAGCTCATCGAGCCGGTCGTACTCGTCGTCGTCAAGCGGAGTGCTCATCGTTTCAGAAGCAGTGCTCAATTGCAGGGAAGGTGCCGCCCTTCACAGCGTCAATGTAGGCCGACACTGCCGCCTGGATCGACACCTGGCCTTCCATGAAGTTCTTCACGAAGCGCGCTTTGCGGCCTGGGAACACGCCCAGCATGTCGTGCATTACCAGCACCTGGCCGGAGCAGTCAGGGCCCGCGCCGATGCCGATGGTCGGCATCGACAGCATGTCGGTCACTTCCTTGCCCAGCGCGGTGGGAATCGCCTCCAGCACCACCATCGCCGCACCGGCAGCCTGCAGCTTGAGCGCGTCCTGTTTCAGCAGCTCGGCGCTTTCAATGGTCTTGCCCTGCACCTTGTAACCGCCCAGCGTGTGCACAGATTGCGGGGTCAGGCCCAGGTGGGCGCAGACCGGGATCGAACGCTCGACCAGGAAGCGCACGGTTTCCGCAACCCAGGCGCCGCCTTCGATCTTCACCATATGGGCGCCGGCCTGGATCAGTTGCACGGCGTTGTTGAAGGCCTGCTCCGGCGTCGCGTAGGAGCCGAAAGGCATGTCAGCCAGGATCAGGGCATTCTTCGCCCCACGGGCCACGGCGGCGGTGTGGTAGGCGATTTCCTGCACGGTCACCGGCAGGGTGGACTGGTGGCCGTTGCAGACCATGCCCAGCGAGTCACCGATCAGCAGCACTTCCACGCCGCAGCCGTCCATCAGGGAGGCGAAGCTGGCGTCGTAGCAGGTCAGCATGGTGATCTTTTCGCCGGCTGCCTTCAAGGCGTTAATCGAAGGGATGGTGACCGCCTTGGTAGGGACGGCACGCGCAGGCGCGGGATAAGGGTTTTGCAGGTTGCCAGACATGGGATGTCCTTAAATTCGGAAAACGCTATTCTAACTGCGGAAAATGAAGTGCACAGGGTGGATGGCAGACTTTTAAACCGGTAAACCGGGGTCTGACCCGCAGGGTCAGACCCCCAACGGTCTTGAAGCAACAGGGTTGGGTCGATGTATTTGACCTATTGCGAAAGTCAAAGACCTGGACCCAACCCCGCGGCAGCTGAGCTGACGGGGTCTGACCCTGCGGGTCAGACCCCGGTTCACCGGTTTAGAGGCGGATGATACCTTGGTCAGAAACCGAAGGCGCGAAATCGGCTGCGCGGCCCAGGCCCGGGAGCACCACATCAGGCGCCAGCTCCAGCAAAGGCATCAGCACAAACGCCCGCTGGTGCATGCGCGGATGCGGCACAGTCAGCGCGGCCGTGGAAATCTGCTCATCGCCATACAACAGCAGATCGAGATCCAGCGTGCGCGGTGCATTGAAGTAAGGCCGTTCCCGGCCATGCGCCTGCTCGATATCGAACAGCGCCTCAAGCAATTGCTGCGCGGGCAGCGGAGTGCTCAAACGCGCAACGGCATTGATGTAATCATCGCCCGAAGAATCAATCGGCGCCGTGCGGTACAGCGAAGACACCGCCTCCAGCGTCACGCCCGGCAGCATGCGCAGGCGCTCGACGGCATCCAGCACATTGGCGCGGGCGTCGCCGAGATTGGCGCCAATGCCGATGAAGGCGGTAACAGCCATCAAGCCTCGCCGGCAGGCGCGTTGCCGCCACCGCCGCTGCGGCGGCCGCGGCGCGGACGGCGGCGGCGTTTGCGGGCCGGGGCCTCGCCTTCGGGGCGCGGATTCAGGAATTCGTCGTCATCGGACTCGTCGACCTCTTCGGAATCGACGTTGACTTCCGCTGGCGCGTCGTCGAGCGAAGCCGCGCGGCTGCGGCGCGGAGCAGGCTTTTTCTTCTTTCCGCCACCGGACGATGCGGTCGACACCAGTTCCGCGCGCATGGTCTCGTCACCCTCGTAGAAGGCAGTCCACCAGTCGCCCAGCTCGCGGTCGATCTCGCCGGAGGCGCAGCGCAGCAGCAGGAAATCATAGCCGGCGCGGAAGCGCAGGTGTTCCAGCAGCTTGTACGGATTTTTGCCATTGCGGCGTTCAAAGCGCGGCTGCATGGCCCAGATGTCGCGCATGTCGGAACCGATCTTGCGCTGGATGGCCAGCTTCTCGGTCTGCGACTCCAGCACTTCGTCGGCGGCCAGGTGCAGCGCAGGAATCGGGAACTCGCCCGCCGCCTGGTAAGCCTGCCACTTTTCCAGCACCTGGTGCCACAGCAGGGAGGCGAACAGGAAGCCCGGCGACACGGTCTTGCCGGCCATCACGCGCTTGTCGGTGGAATCCAGCGCGAGCGTCACGAACTTGGTGCCCATCGGCTGCTCCAGCACTACGTCCAGCATCGGCAGCAGGCCATGATGCAGGCCTTCCTTGCGCAACTGCTGCAGGCAGGCCAGGGCCTGGCCGGAGGTCAGCAGCTTGAGCATTTCGTCGAACACGCGCGCCGCAGGCACGTTGTCGATCAGCGGTGCCATTACGCCGATCGGTTCCGCGGTCGAACGCTCGATGGAAAACTTCAGCTTGGCGGCAAAACGCACTACGCGCAGCATGCGCACCGGGTCTTCGCGATAACGCGCTTCCGGCTGGCCGATGATGCGCAGCGTCTTGGCGCGGATGTCGTCGATGCCGCCGTGGTAGTCCAGCACTTCCTGCGTGGCAGGGTTGTAGTACATGGCATTGATGGTGAAGTCGCGGCGCTCCGCGTCTTCCGCCTGCGTGCCGAAGGTGTTATCGCGCAGCACGCGGCCGTGTTCATCCTTTGGCGCATTGTCGGTGGCGGTGCCGCGGAAGGTGGTCACTTCCAGCAGGTCCTGGCCGAACATCACGTGCACGATCTGGAAACGGCGGCCGATGATGAAGGCGCGGCGGAACAGGCGCTTGACCTGCTCCGGCGTGGCATTGGTGGCGACGTCGAAGTCCTTGGGTTTCACGCCCAGCAGCAGGTCGCGCACGGCACCACCGACCACGAAGGCTTCGAAACCGGCTTCCTGCAGCGTGCTGGTGACGCGGATCGCGTTGTTCGACACCATGCGCGGGTCGATGCCATGGTCCTTTGGGCCCAGCACGAGCGGTTCGTTGCGGGGTCTTGCGTTCTTGACGCCCAGGATCTTGCGGATGAATTTCTTAATCATTGAACAGGTGAATTAGTGGCCAGCCTTGCGCGGTCGCGTGTTCGGACAGCTTGGCGTTCGGGTTGGTCGCAATCGGATGGCTGACGATCGACAGCAGCGGCAGGTCGTTATGGGAATCGCTGTAGAAGTGGACGCTTTCGAAGCTGTCCAGCGTATGTCCCAATTTCTCGAGCCACGCCTTGGTATGCACGATCTTGCCTTCGCCCTGGGTTGGCGTGCCGACCAGCTTGCCGGTGATGCGGCCGGCGGCATCGCGCTCCGGCATCGCGGCAATCAGGTGCTCCACGCCGAAGGCCTGGGCGATCGGCGCCACCACGAAGTGGTTGGTCGCCGTCACGATCGCCACCAGGTCGCCGGCGTCGAGGTGCTTTTGCAGCAGCGCGCGGGCGGCGGGGCGGATGTTCGGCATCACCACTTCGGTCATGTACTGCTGCTGCAGTTCGGCCAGGCGTTCAGGCTCGAAGGAAGCCAGGGTTCCGAGCGAAAATTCCAGGTATTCCACCGGATCCAGGGTGCCCGCCTGGTACTGCGCGAAGAATTCCTCGTTGCGGCGCTTGAAGGCAGCGGCATCGACAGCGCCCACGCGGCACAGGAACTGGCCCCACTCGAAGTCCGAATCGATCGGCAGCAGGGTATGGTCAAGGTCGAACAGGGCGAGTTTCATCATTCTTTCGCTTCCTCCTGCAGCCATTCGCGCAGCAGGGGCAGGGTAATCGGACGTTTGGTTTCCAGGGAATACTGGTCGAGCGAGTCGAGCATCGAGGACAGCGATACCATGTCGCGCTGGAAGTGCGACAGCAGGTAAGGTAGCACACCGGGCGAGAGGGTCAAACCGCGCGCTTCCGCCATCTGCGTCAGCGTTGCCAGCTTCTCCTCGTCGGTCAGGCCATGGATCTGGTACACCAGGCCCCAGCCCATGCGCGTGCGCAGGTCCTCGCGCACCGGCAGCACGGCCGGTGCGACCGAGCCCGCGCTTACCATGAAGGCATTGTTGGCGCGGATCTCGTTGAACAGGGCAAAGGCATCGATCTGGGCCACCGGCGACAGCTTTTCGCAGTCGTCCAGCAGGTACAGGTCCACGTCCGGCGAATACAGGAACTCGGTTTCA
>Ga0055543_1000256_pt1 | contig 39861 bp, 32 predicted proteins | sample AraplaCvi_mMF_r2_2_FD_61186 | JGI IMG/M metagenome (GOLD analysis project Ga0055543, IMG submission 61186) | Arabidopsis root microbial communities from North Carolina, USA - plate scrape MF_Cvi_mMF_r2 | ecosystem: Host-associated > Plants > Roots > Endosphere | place: USA: North Carolina | reverse complement strand
CCTTGGAGGAGAATAGAGGAGACAGGTGCAAGTATGCTGCGGCGCGGTATATCTGTCTACTTTATTGTAGTAATACTAGATATAACCAACCGCAATATCACTTGTCGCTGACGTAAGGCAACACACGGCTGGCCAGGCGGGTATCGGTGCGAAGCACGCTTACCTCGTCGGCCAGGATGTGTACAGCCTCGTTCAGCAGGACGTCCTTGGCGTTTTTGGCGGCCTTTTCCGCATCCAGTTCAGCAGACAGGGAACGCTCGTCCGCCTGCAGGCCATCGTCGGTACGGATCGCGCCGCGCACCTGGTTGGCCTGGCGCTGGGTGGCGCGCGGATTGGCAGGTTTGGCGGCAATCGCCTTGTTCAGGGCGTCTTTCGGGTCCGGCACCAGGATAGGATCATCCGGCGACGGGCCGGCGGCCAGCCGCTGCTCGCGCAGCTTGGCGCGCGCCTCTTGCTGGTCGCGTTCCTTGCGGCGCACCGTTTCATTCAGCGACACCACATTGTCCTGGCGCTGCTTCTTGACGTAGTTGATGTCGTCCAGCAGGTACTGGTAGTCCTTGTCCTTGGCGACGCGTGCCTCGTGCTTCTTGTCCAGGATCGGCACGATTTCCTTCAACTCGCCAGCCGGGATGTACACCGCAGGCTTGATCTGGGTGTAGGGCAGCGCGTTGTCGTAGCTCGATTCGCCAAAGTTTTCGGCATCGCTGGTGGAGGCCAGCTTGATATCCGGCGTAACGCCGCGCAGCTGGGTCGTGCCACCGTTAATGCGGAAGAACTGGGCCACCGTCATCTTCAGTTCGCCGAAGCGCGCCTTGTCGCTCTGGCCGAAGCGGTCCAGGTTGACCAGGGTCTGCACGGTGCCCTTGCCGAAGCTGGCCTCGCCGATCACCAGGCCACGGCCGTAATCCTGGATTGCCGCCGCAAAGATCTCGGAAGCCGAAGCCGAACCACGGTTGATCAGCACGCCCACCGGGCCATCCCACGACAGGCCTGGCACATTGTCCGCTTCCACTTCCACGCGGCCTTCGGCATTACGCTGCTGCACCACCGGGCCGCGGTCGATGAACAGGCCGGTCAATTCGACCGCTTCAGTCAGGGAACCGCCGCCGTTGTTGCGCAGGTCGATCAGCACGTTGTCGACCTTTTCTTTCTTCAGCTCACCCAGCAGGCGGGCGACGTCGCGCGTGGCGCTCTTGTAGTCCTTGTCGCCCTTGCGGCGCGCATCCCAATCCTGGTAGAAGGTCGGCAGCGAAATCACGCCGATGCGGCGCTTCACGGCGCCATCCTTGACTTCCAGGATCGAGCGCTTGGCCGACTGCTCTTCCATGCTGATTTTCTTGCGCACCAGCGAGACCACGAAAGGCTTGCCGTCCGGGCCGGCGTCGGCGCCCAGCACCTGCAGCTTGACGGTGGAATCTTTCGGGCCGCGGATCAACTGCACCACCTCGTCGATGCGCCAGCCCAGCACGTCGGTAAATTTGTCGGAGTCACCCTGCGCCACGCCAATCACGCGGTCGCCCACTTTCAGCTTGTTGGACAGGCCGGCCGGGCTGCCCGGCACCACTTCGCGAATCACGGTGTATTCGTCGCGATTCTGCAGCACTGCGCCAATGCCTTCCAGCGACAGGCGCATGGCGATGTCGAAGTTCTCGGAGGCGCGCGGGCCCAGGTAGTTGGTGTGCGGTTCGATCGACATGGCGTAGGCGTTCATGAAGATCTGGAACACGTCTTCGCTATTCAGCTTGCGCGAGCGGGTCACGTAGTTTTCGTAGCGCTTGTCGAGCGTTTCGCGGATTGACTTCTCATCCTTGCCGGCCAGTTTCAGGCGCAGCCAGTCATTCTTCACGCGCTTGCGCCACAGGTCTTTCACCTCGGCCTCAGACTTCGGCCACTCGGCCTTTTCGCGGTCGAACTGGTAGCTTTCGTCCTGCGTGAAGTCGAACTTGGTCTTCAACAGCTCGCGCGCGTAGGCCATGCGGTCCGTGAAGCGCTGCTGGTAAAGGTTGTAAATGGCGAAAGGCGTTTGCAGGTTTTCGCTGGTGATCGCGTCATCCAGGCGGGACTTTTCCTTGCTGAAGGAGTCGATATCGGCCTGGGTAAAGAACAGCTTCTCGCTGTCGAGCGATTTGAAGTAGCGGTCGAAGATCTTCTCCGACATCGCGTCGTCCAGCGGCATAGCCTTGTAATGGTAGCGCGACAGCACACGGGACGCCCACAAGGCGGCCTGGGTCTGCTGTGCTGCGGGCTTGACGGTTACATCTGTCGCCTTGTCTGCCTGGGCTGCGCTTGCATAAGCGGTGATCAGTGCCAGGGACATGGTGGCCAACAGGGTGTGCTTCTTCATCGGCTTGCTCCGAACGTAGGTGATTCTATAAGAATAGTGCTAATCCCATTCTACAGGATAGGACACTCTCCAGGAGAGAGCGATGATGGGCAGTGTGCTGCGATTCACTTAAGCGAGACTGAAGGGGAAACCGGCGGCGAAACTGCAGGCTGAGCTTACTGGCAATGTTTTCGCTAAGTCATTGAATTTTCTCAAAAACATTTTGTAACAAGATGGAATTTCCATGCGGCAACGAGATATCATATCGGCCCTTCCCCAAAAAAACATGAGGAATCCATGTCCACTCCAACGCCCCCTACGCGTAGCTGGAGCGTCGGCACCAAGATCGCCGCCTTCACTTTTGTCCTTGTCAGCGCACTGTTAGCGCTACTTATCACCTTCATCAACTGGAACAGCACCGCCATGCTGGAGCAGCGTGCGCGCGACCAGGTCGCGGCCGACTTGCGTGGCGTCGAAAACATGCTGGACGTGTTCAACGCGGCGATGGTGAACGACGCCGGCAGCTATGCCCGCCAGTTTGCGGCCTACGTGACGGGCCCGTTCGAGCTCGATGGCAGCCAGCTGTCCGCTAACGGCAAGCCGGTCAATAACGACTTCAGCATCCCGGACAACTTCACGGCGCAAACCGGCGCCATCGCCACCATTTTCGCCGCCGACGGCGCTGAATTCGTGCGTGTGACAACTTCGGTCAAGAAAGAAGATGGCCAGCGCGCGGTGGGCACCAAGCTTGACCACGGCAACCCAAGCTATGCGGTGCTGCGCGAAGGGCGCTCCTACACCGGCCTGGCGCAGCTGTTCGGCAAGCCGTACATCACCCAGTACGACCCGGTCAAGGATGCTTCGGGCAAGGTAGTGGGCGTGCTGTTCATCGGCCTGGACATCAGCAAGAACATCGCGGCCCTGAAGGAAAAGATCAAGGGTATCCGCATTGGCGAAACCGGTTATGTCTACGTACTGAACGCTGCGGCGGGCAAGGACTACGGCACGCTGCTGGTCCACCCTTCCAAGGAAGGCGCCTCGATGCTCGAGACGAAGGACAGCAATGGCAAGACCTTCATCCAGGACATGCTGGAGCAGAAATCGGGCGAGATCCGCTACATGTGGGCTGACGCCGACAGCAAGGCATCCCCGCAAGAAAAGCTGCTGGTGTACCGCTACTTCAACGACTGGAAATGGATTGTCGCCGGAGGCACCTACGTTCATGAGATCACCAGGGATGCCGTCACTGCACGCAACCGCTACGCAGTATGCGGCATTGTCGCCCTGCTCGCCTTTGCCGGCAGCCTGCTGCTGCTGGTGCGCACCATTGTCAGCCGTCCACTGATGCAGGTGCAGGACGCGGCCGGCCGCATCGCCGGCGGCGACCTGACCGTGCGCCTGGACGTCACGACCGGCGATGAAATCGGCAAGGTGCTGGGGGCCATGAACGGCATCAGTGAGCGCCTGGCCGAGGTGGTCGGCGGCGTGCGCGAGGGCGCCGACCAGATTGCCACCGCTTCGTCGGAAATCGCCGCCGGCAACCAGGACCTGTCGGCGCGCACCGAGCAGCAGGCCTCCAGCCTGGAAGAAACCGCCGCCTCGATGGAAGAACTGACTTCCACCGTACGCCAGAACGCCGACAATGCGCGCCAGGCCAATGCGCTGGCACGTGAAGCATCGGACGTGGCCTCGCGCGGCGGCGCGCAGGTGGCCCAGGTGGTTGAAAAAATGGGCGCCATCAACGAAGCGTCGCGCAAGATTGAAGACATTATCTCCGTCATCGACAGTATCGCTTTCCAGACCAATATCCTGGCCCTGAATGCAGCGGTCGAAGCGGCGCGCGCCGGTGAACAGGGCCGCGGCTTTGCCGTGGTGGCCACGGAAGTGCGCAACCTGGCCCAGCGCAGCGCCGCCGCGGCACAAGAGATCAAAGGCCTGATCGCCAACTCCACCGGCGAAGTCGAAGCCGGCGCCAAGCTGGTCGAACTGGCCGGTGCGACCATGGATGAAGTGGTCAACAGCGTGGGCCGCGTCACCGACATCATGGGCGAGATCAGCGCCGCCAGCGAAGAACAGCGCGCAGGCATCGACCAGGTCAACCAGGCTATCGGCCAGATGGACCAGGTGACGCAGCAGAATGCCGCGCTGGTGGAAGAAGCTGCCGCTGCGGCAGCGGCCATGCAGGATCAGGCCGAAGCGCTGGTGCGCGAAGTACGCGCCTTCAAGCTGCCGGCCACCAGGAATGCAGCCACGGGTATGTCGTCCAAACGTACCACCCTGCGCCTGCAATAAGCAGCAAAGGCCATGAACGCATGGCCAGCTTCCAATCCGCCGCAGACGGCCAGCAGGCCAGGAACTGCGGCGCGATCAGGAAAGCCAGGCCGGCGTCCAAAGGCGTGAAATGCCAGGCGCCGCGCGTGCGCAGCACGGCAATCCACCACGGTACCAGCACCAGCAACAGCGGCGCCAGCGCGGTCAGCGCGGCGTTGTACCAGCGCGCGTTGGCGAGCTGGACTTCGCCCAGGCGATAGCCTTTACCCTCGCGGCGCGGGATGATGGAAAGCGAAACCGGCCGCGCAAAAGTGAGCAGCCCGGCGAAGAAATGCGCCAGTTCATGGCACAAGGTGCCGGGGAGCTGCAGCAGCGTGAACACCACAAAACGCCGCGACAGCACCCAGGTTGCGAGCGCCAGGCACAGCGACGGCGTCAGATAAAACAGTTTATCCAATTAACCCGTGTAGAAGCAGCGGCCGCACGCCTGGCGGTACGCCTCGTTGCCGCCGATGCTGATTTGCTCGCCTTCGCGAATACGCTCGCCCTTCTCGTCCACGCGGATATTCATCGTGGCTTTTTTGCCGCAGGTGCAGATATTCTTGATTTCCTCGATATCGTCGGCAAGCGCGAGCAGGTAGGCCGAACCCGGGAAAGGCTCGCCGCGGAAGTCGCTGCGCAAGCCGTAGCAGATCACCGGCACGCCCTTGGCCTGGGCCAGCTGGTGCAGCTGCTTGACCTGTTCCGGCGACAGGAACTGCGCCTCGTCTACCAGCACGCACGCCACCTTCTGCATGTCCTGCAGGAAGTTGGTCTCGGACGAAAACAGCTCGACTTCACGCTGCGGACCCAGGCGGGACGTCACCTTGCCAACGCCGTAGCGGTCGTCGATGGCGGCGGTGAACAGGCGCACGATCAGGCCCTGCTCTTCATAGTTATGGGCGACCTGCAGCATGGAGGTCGACTTGCCTGCGTTCATCGCAGAATAGCGGAAATAGAGTTTTGCCACGGTGGAAATTATTTTAAAAGTCGCTGCGGGATTATACGCGAGCCGCTCTGCATCAAAAAAGGTATAAGCTAACGCAAAAGTATTCCTTCTTGGTTCAATCGGATCGCCACACAATGCGCGTTTTTCGCAAGGAGAGAAAATGCAGAATACCCGTCCTGCAGCTTTGTTCAGCCTGATCGGCAATACACCGCTTGCCGAAGTCACCCGTCTCGACACCGGCCCGTGCCGGCTGTTCCTCAAGCTTGAATCCCAGAACCCCGGCGGCTCCATCAAGGACCGCATCGGCCTGTCCATCATCGAAGCCGCCGAGCGCGATGGCCTGCTCCAGCCGGGCGGCACCATCGTCGAAGCCACGGCCGGCAATACCGGCCTGGGCCTGGCCCTGGTCGGCGCCATCAAAGGCTATAAGGTACTGCTGGTGGTGCCGGACAAGATGGCCACCGAGAAGATCCTGCACCTGAAGGCGCTGGGCGCCGACGTGCGCATCACCCGCTCCGACGTCGGCAAGGGCCACCCCGAGTACTACCAGGATTACGCGGCCCGCCTGGCCAGTGAAATCCCCGGCGCCTTCTTTGCCGACCAGTTCAACAACCAAGCCAACCCGTTGGCCCACGAAACCACCACCGGTCCGGAAATCTGGGAACAGATGGCACGCGAGGTCGACGCCATTGTGGTCGGCGTGGGCTCCTCCGGCACCCTGACCGGCCTGTCGCGCTACTTCCGCAAGGTGGCGCCGCACGTCAAATTCATCCTGGCCGACCCGAAGGGCTCGATCCTGAAGGAATACGTGGACACCGGCAAAGTGTCCGATACCAGCGGTTCCTGGGCGGTGGAAGGCATCGGCGAAGACTTCATCCCCGCCATCGCGAACATGGAAGCGATTTCGCAGGCCTATACCATCACCGACCAGGAAAGCTTCGACAGCGCCCGCGCTCTGCTGCGCGCCGAAGGCATCCTGGCCGGCTCCTCGACCGGCACCCTGCTGGCGGCGGCGCTGAAATACTGCCGCGAACAGACCAAGCCGCAGCGCGTGGTGACCTTCGTCTGCGACACCGGCACCCGCTACCTGTCCAAGGTCTATAACGACAGCTGGATGTTCGACCAGGGCCTGCTGCAGCGCCAGAAGCTGGGCGACCTGCGCGACCTGATCGGCCGCCGCTTCGAAAACGGCGACGTGGTCAGCGTGGCCCCAAGCGATACCCTGCTGATCGCCTTCAACCGCATGCGCGCGGCCGACCTGGCGCAGCTGCCGGTGATCGACAAAGGCAAGCTGGTCGGCATCATCGACGAGTCGGACATCCTGCTCAAGGTCGAAAACGACGCCGCCCAGTTCAAGGGCGAAGTGGGCAGCACCATGACGTCCCGCATCGAGACCCTGGCCCCTTCCGCCGGCACGGCTGCGCTCCGTGATACCCTAGACCGTGGACTGACCGCCATCATCGCCGAGGGCGGCAAGTTCTACGGCCTGATCACCCGTTACGACTTACTTAACCACCTGCGCAGGACTTTATCTTGACCGACAAGAAAACCAAAGCCCACCTGGCCACGCGCGTCATCCACGCTGGCCAGCACCCCGACCCGTCGACCGGCGCCATCATGCCGCCGATCTACGCCACTTCCACCTTCGTCCAGCAAAGCCCGGGCGTGCACAAAGGCCTGGACTACGGCCGCTCGCACAACCCGACGCGCTGGGCGCTGGAGCGCTGCGTGGCCGACCTGGAAGGCGGCGCGCAAGCGTTCGCCTTCGCTTCCGGCCTGGCCGCCATTTCGACCGTGCTCGAGCTGCTGGATGCAGGCTCGCACATCGTGGCCGGCGACGATATGTATGGTGGCACTTTCCGCCTGTTCGAGCGCGTGCGCCGCCGCAGCGCCGGGCACGAATTCACCTACGCCGACCTGACCAATCCGGAAAACCTGCTGGCGGCCCTGCGCCCGGAAACCAAAATGGTCTGGGTCGAGACCCCGACCAACCCGATGCTGAAGCTGGCCGACCTGGCAGCTATCGCCCGCATCTGCCGCGAACGTGGCATCCTGGCCGTCGCCGACAACACTTTCGCCAGCCCGATCGTGCAGCGTCCGCTGGAGCTGGGCTTCGACATCGTGGTGCATTCCGCCACCAAGTACCTGAACGGGCACTCCGACATCATCGGCGGCATCGCGGTGGTCGGCGGTGAAGAGCGCCAGTCAGCCTGGCGCGAACAACTGGCCTTCCTGCAGAACTCCGTCGGTGCGATTGCCGGCCCGTTCGACGCCTTCCTGGCCTTGCGCGGCGTGAAAACGCTGGCGATCCGCATGGAGCGCCACTGCAAGAGCGCACTGGAACTGGCGCGCTGGCTGGAACGCGAGCCGAAGGTGAAGAAGGTGTTCTATCCGGGCCTGGAGTCGCATCCCCAGCACACGCTGGCCAAGGCGCAGATGGACGGTTTCGGCGGCATCATTTCGATCGACCTCGACACCGACCTGGCAGGCGCCCGCCGCTTCCTCGAACGCTGCGAAGTGTTCGCGCTGGCAGAAAGCCTGGGCGGCGTGGAATCGCTGATCGAGCACCCTGCCCTGATGACCCATGCATCGATTCCGGCGGCCCAGCGCGAAGTGCTGGGCATCGGCGATGGCCTGATCCGGCTTTCCGTCGGCATCGAAGATATCGAGGACTTGCGCCAGGACCTGCGCAATGCCCTTGACGCCATCTGACCGTCATTGCAGCAACTGCAAGCGCCCGATGCGGGTGCTTGACTTGTCCGGCCACTACCAGCGGCGGGTGGAGATCGACACCTGTCCGCACTGCTGCCTGGTGTGGTTCGACGACACCGAAGCGGTGCGCTTGGCGGGCCCCGGGATTGCCGAACTTGTGCGGGAAATCCACGGGGCGATGCAGGCCGGCGGAGAGCATGCGCACGCCATTTCGCTGGCGCGTGTGCAATCCTGCCCCGTGTGCAACGCACAGCTCAAGCGCGTTTTCGACCTGTCGCGCTTCGGGCGCACCTCCAAGCTCCAATGCCCGCACGGGCACGGCTACTACCAGACCTACATCCTGTACCTGGCCGAGAAAGGCTTTGCGCGCCCGCTGGCATGGTCGGATATCCGTTCGCTGCAGGCGGCGGGCAAAGAGGTCTTTTGCGCAGGTTGCGGCTGCCCGCTGCCTGCCCGGCCGGTCGAAGCATGCCCGGCCTGCCATTCGGCGGTCGGCGTCATCGACCCGGCTCGCCTTGCCATCGCGGTTGCGCCCGGCGGCGATGCCAGCGACAACGCAATTGCCACCCCTGCCGTCGACCAGCACAAATGCCATGCCTGTGGCGGAGCCATCGACCTGACGCGCGACATCCATTGCCCCCACTGCCACGCGCCCGTACTGCGCCGCGATACGGAAGAAGCATCCGTCGCCGCCGCAAAAGCAGCCAGCACGGCCGAAGCGGCGCTGGCTTCCGTCCGCAATGACAGCCAGGCCAAGGCCGCGGCACAACATGCAATGGTTAATTTCGGCGAGGACCGCCGCACGCAAAGACTGCAGAATTTCGAATTCAAGCTGGCCATCGGCCTGCTCGTTGGGGCCGTCACGCTGGCGACCATGGCCTGGTACCGGCAACCCGCGCAGCGCGCAAACTGGAAGCGCCAGGAGGCGCCGCTGATTTCCTATGCACCGAGGTTCAAAGAGCCTGAGCTGGTATGCGACCTCCATTCCTCGGTGCGGCGCGAAGCAAGGATCCGCCAGTTGATCGTCGTGCCGGGCACGCCAACGCCGGGGCCTGCCAAAGCCACCTATGGCGAAATGCAGGCAGCCTTCTTGCGCGCCAAGGTGGTGCGCCAGGAATGGGAAACCAGCGGCACGCTTGAGGGGTTTGAACAGCAATTCAGCAATCCTTACGCCAGCCCGCAAAGCATGCCACCCGGCTTCTTCCGCCGTGGCGAAGCACTGGCTGCTGTCGAACGCGCGGCCTTCTGCCTGCCGGTCCACGAAATCAGCCCGCCAATGCTGGCGGAGGATGGCTTCCACCTGATCGAGGTAATTGAGGCACGCTAAGTTCGTGGCAGGTTAAAATCAGGGGCCACGACAAACTGTACGTCCTTTCGCTTGATACCCTCTGAACGCCAATGCAGCAACTGTGGGCTCCCGATGCGGGTGCTCGACTTATCCGGCCACTACCAGCGGCGCGTCCAGATCGACACCTGCACGCATTGCTGCCTGGTGTGGTTCGATGACACGGAATCGGTGCGCCTGGCGGGACCGGGCATCGCTGAATTCGTAGGCGAGATCCATGGCGCCATGCAGGTGGGTGGCGGCCATGACCACGCAGTCTCGCTGTCGCGCATGCAATCTTGCCCGATTTGCCACTCGGCGCTCAAGACGGTATCCAACCGCACGCGTTTCGGCCGCACCACCCAGATGGAGTGCCCACAGGGCCACGGCTACTACCAGACCTACGTCCTTTACCTGGCCGAGAAGGGTTATGTCAGGCCCCTGGCGTGGGCTGACATCCGGTCACTGCTCGCCGCAGGCAAGAAGCTGTTCTGCGCCGACTGCGGCTACCCGTTGCCCGATCGCCCGGTTGACGAATGCCCGGCCTGCAAGTCCGCCGTCGAAGTGATCGATCCCACCCGGTTGGCAATGGCGATTGACCGGCACGAAGCACCGTCTGCGCCGGCTGCCACCGAGGTCGACCAGCACAAATGCCATGCCTGCGGCGGCGCTGTCGACCAGTCGCGCGAAATCTATTGCTCGCATTGCCATGCACCCGTGCTGCGCCACGATACTGCCGATGCCGCCAAGGCAGCGGCAAACGCATCGGAGATGGCGCAAGCTGCCGCGCGGGTGCAACGCATGCGCCAGGAAGCAGCGGCCAGCGCTGCCCACGCACTTGCCACACAGCGCGCGATGAACTCTTACATGGAAGGATCACGCGGCCAATGGCGCAAGAACCTGGAGTTCCGGATCGCAGTCGGCATCCTGATTGCGGCCTTCGCCTTCATCACCTTCATGCGGTTCCGATTTTTCTAGCGAAGGCTTGAAATGCTTTTCCACCTTGCAGTCTCTCGGCTGCGAAGTCAATGAAACGCCTTACCCTGCGCGGCATATCGGTACGCTGCGCATAGTACAGGTACAGTCCCATGCGATCACTCGTGCTGTGCGTCAGTAACGGCACCAGGCGTTTCGCATGGATTTCGGCAGTGGCGTTGATGCTGTCGATCTGGCCGACACCGATACCGCTCAACACCGCGTGCATCTCGGCTTCCGGATCGCTGCAGCAGACGACGTAACCCATCGACTTGTACAAGATCTCCCCTTCCACTTGAAACTCCCAGGGCACTGGTCGCCCGGTCCCCGGCTGCCGATAACCGATGCATTGATGATTTGCCAGATCGTCGATGGTTTGAGGTGTTCCATGCGACTGCAGGTAGCTTGGGGTGGCGCACACGATCAACTGGATCGGAAACAGCCATCGCGATACTACTTGCGCGGTGGGTGCATTGCCGGCCTTGAAGCCAAGATCGATGCGTTCACCGACCGTGTCGGTGCTTCGGTCTTCAAGCACCAGGTCAAATGTGACACCCGGGTGCATGCGGCTGAATTCTGCCACCAGGGGCATCAGGACTTTTCGACCAACCGCACCGCCGGCACTGACGCGTATCAAGCCCTGGTCGCCTTTCGCGGAATTCTTCACGCGATTCAAGGCACCGGAAAAGCTTTCCATGCTCGCACGAACGGAATCGAACAACAGCTGGCCGTCTTCGGTCAATGTATTTTGGCGAGTGGTGCGATGGAACAGGCGCACGCCAAGATAGCTCTCAAGTTGACGAACGTTCTTGCTCACCGCCTGGGGCGTGATCCCCTGTGCAGTGGCCGCCCGATTAAAGCTGCCCAGTTCAGCTGCCCTGATAAAGGTGGCGATTGCCCGTAGCTCATCCATTGCTGCACTCGAAATTTGTCTCACTGCTTGAAAGTATAGCAAGATGAAGCCTATTGGCAACCATCAGTTGCCTTTGATTTCACCGAATAGCAACTACCGGGTGATGCGACCGTTCTCTAAAGTGATCCCTGTCAACCGACACATCATCAACCACCGAAGGAGAATGACCATGAACACCATCGCAAACAACCTGGCTGGCCGTGTAGCCGTGATCACTGGCGCATCCAGCGGCATGGGGCGTGCGACCGCCCTGCTGCTGGCTTCGCGAGGCGCAAAAGTGGCGCTGCTTGCTCGCCGCAAGGAAGCGCTCGATGCCATTGCAGGGGAAATTCGCCAGCTGGGTGGCGAAGCCCTCGCCTTGGCCACCGACGTGACCGATCAAGCCTCCGTGGAAGCCGCAGCCGCTGCCGTTCGCCAGCAGCTTGGCAATGCCGACCTGGTATTCAACAACGCTGGCTTGATGCTGCCCGGTGCAATCGGTGCCCAGCCGCAGAAGGAATGGGAGTCGCAGATCGACCTGAATGTCACTGGCGCGATGCGCGTCATCCAGGCCTTTATCCCGCAACTCGAAGCGGCAGCGGCGCAGGGCAAAGTGGTAGACCTGATCAATACCTCGTCGATTGCGGGCCAGTACGTGTATGGCTACTTCGCGGTGTACTCCGCCACGAAAGCATTTGTCAGCCACCTGACCCGCCACCTGCGCCTGGAGCTGGGGCCGAAGAACATCCGCGTGTCGGTGATTGAGCCGGGTATTACGGAGACCGAACTGCAAAGTCACTTCACCTTCCAGGGCGCGATTGACTGGCTGGAAAACGCTTCGAAGTCGATCGACTTCCTCAAGGCCGAGGACATCGCTCAAACCGTCGGTTTCATCGTGTCGATGCCAAAGCACGTGAACATGCAGCAAATCGTCGTCATGCCAACCAAGGAAGGCATCTGACATCCGCTGTCAGTTTTCACTTGGCCGCCGGGCTGGATCACTGATGTTGAACACCCGGCGCACCAGGCTCTCGAGCGCTACGAACACTCCTTCCACGCCGAAGCCTGCGATGAATGAGAGCGCCGAAGTGCTGAGTGCCCAATTCCCCAGCAGGCCGATCTCGCTGCCTGGTGTTTGTCCCGACGGGTTGACGAACAGCGCAATGCAAGCGCCAATGGTGGCCCCCAAGGCAAGCTGCAGCAAGGCCAGGGTGAAATCGCGCGGCGACAAAAGGCTTTCGCGCATCTTGGCCCACAGGCCGCGCACCACGGCAGCGCCGGCGCCCAGCACGCCGTAGCATAGCGGCAGCACTGCCGTCCCCACCACCAGCGTGACCACGCGCGCTTGCTCCTCCAGCGCGCGCTGCAGGCGGTTTTCATTTTCGGCGGCGGTGGCAAGCGCCTTTACCACTTCCCCCTCCGGCAGGCGCCCGAACGGGCGCGCCAGCATGCCGTAACACGCTTGCCACGGCACCAGCCAGTCGCGCAGGTTCATGCTGATTGCTGCCGCCTGCTCGGACAATTGCCGGCGCCGCGTGCAAAGCTGGAACTCCTCGGTGCTGCGATAATGCGCCAGTGCGGCCCCACCGGCGTCGGTACAGAACTGCATGGGCGGCGCCGTGGCATTGGCCATATGCTTGATTTCCGCTTCTGCGATTTCCTTGGACAACGCGGCCTGGGCCTGCTGCACCGCGTCCAGGTGCTGCAGGATTGCGCTGCCGCCGGCAACATGCCAGGACATCACACAGGTCAGCACCAGCCCAAGCAACAACAGGCAGACCACCAGTTTCATGCGCAGGTTGAAACTCGAGGCCACCCTGACCAGGCCTGGAAAGGCGGTGCGCGCCAGGGTCAGGCGCGTCGGCTTGTCCCAATGCGAGTGCTGCGCCGAACCGTTCTCTTTGGCGCCGTTGCCGAAGATTCTGCTGCGCAGCCAGTTGCGCCAGTCGCGCCGGTTATCTTCGCCCACCACCAGCAAGGTGAACGCAATGGTCAGGCCCGTCGCCGGGCGGGCAGCGGCATTCAGCTTGTCTTTCGCGCACAGTACCTTGACCGCCTGCGCCACACGCAGCGCATCGCTGCCGGGCGGCGCCAGGCCGATCGCGCACAGTTCATCGATGTGCGGCTCGCCATCGTCGTGATTGTGGAAGTTGTAGAGGCTCTTGTCCCAGCGTCCGGAGATGTGGTCAAGCAGCAGGAAGACTTCATTCAGTTCGCGCACGAAGATGAAGTCTTCGATCCGTTGGCAGGCGGCGCTGCCATTCTCGTCGGGATTGGACGACATGGGCGCCTCCCATTAGCAGTTTGTCACTTCATTGTGCGCCTGCCAATGCGGGGAGGACTTTGCGCTAGCTCAAACGTGAGCCTTATTCGCCAGGGTGGTACTTGCGTTCGAGGTTCTTCTCGATGTCTTCCTTATAGAACAGCACATCCTTGAATTCGCCGCGCGCGTACATCTCGGCCTGGTCATTGAAGTGCGGGGATGCCGGATCGCCGCTTTCGCCGCCGGCCAGGATGCTTTTCGCCTTGACCTTCGGCCCGAATTCCACGGCCGCCACGAAGCTATTGCCGCGCTCGCCGTAAATGCGCTTGGTGCGCTGCTGCGACGTCATGCCGTAAGCGGCCAGCGCGCCGAAATTGCCGGACGCGTAAGGTACCGGAATGCTTGGCTTGTTGTCGTCAAACGGCTGCACGATATCGCCGGTCAGGCGCTGGAAGCGGTTGATTTCGCCCCATGGCGTTTTCCAGCTGCCGAAATCGGCGGTCAACTTGTTTGATGCGCGCACCAGCGCTTCCAGGCGCTGCTTGGGTGTCAGCTGCGTGGCCAGGTAATCGAGCATCGGCATGCCCTTGTCCTTCGCAGCCTGGCCGTACTGCTTAACCTGGTCCTGCAGCCAGTAAATGGCCACCGAGGTCGGCACCGACGTCAGCGAATAGCGCATGTCCCAATCGCGCAGCAGCGTGACCTGCTCGATCACGGCAGCCTTGGACAGGTCGCTGGCCGGCGCTTCGTCATAAGCGCGCACCAGCAGGGGCAGCAACGGCTCGAAAGCAGGCAGCTGGTTGTCGTAAGCAGCCGCGATCAGGCTGTCGATGGTGAAGTCCTTTTTCCCCTGCAGCACGCGCACTGCATGGATGCCGCGCGCATTCTCGGGATTCACCGACATATAGGCCGGGTAGTCTTCCGGACGCGGACTGTACGCGCCGGCCGCCGAGAATGGCCAGTTGTTGGTGTTCTGGATCCAGCCATTCTTCGGGTTGAAAAGCTGGATGGTTTCACGCACCTGGTGCAAGCCTTTCCAGTCGGTCGCCGGTTCGGCGCCGTTGACCGGCTTGGTGTAGTCGAAGCGCGGATCGCGCACCGGCATGAAATTGCCGTGGAAGTAGGCGATATTGCCGTCGGCATCCGCATACACCGTGTTGTTGGAGGAGTTGGTGCGCAGCTCCATCGATTTGTAGAAGGCCGGATAGTTGCGGGCCTTGGTGCGGATGAAGGATTGCGTCAGCGCCTTCAGCGGTTCGTTCATCATCGCCACCGAAACCCATTTGCCGCCCTGCTCGCGCACCACCGGGCCGCGATGGGTGAAATAGGCGGCGACAGTCTTCTCCGCCATGCTGCCGTCGGCAGCCTTGTAAGGCAGGCGCACTTGCTCGGTGCGGAATGGACGCAGCTCTTTGCCGTACTGGTAGAAGAACTTGCCGTCCTTCTCCACCACCGTTTCCAGGTATTCGTCGATCACGTCGCCACCGCCGGAGGTATGCATCCAACCGATACGGTCGTTGAAGCCCTGGTAGACGAAGAACTGGCCCCAGGTCACCGCGCCGTAGGCATTCAGGCCTTCCTGGCTGATCACATGGATCTCCGGGCGGAAGTAGAAGGAAGTATGCGGGTTGATCATCAGCAGCGCATGGCCCGACTTGCTGAGCGCCGGCGCGATGGCAAAACCGTTCGAGCCGCGCGGTTCGTTATCCAGGTCGCTGCCGCCGGCAGCCAGCGTCGGCGCCGGGCGCTTGCTGTAGAACGCCTTCAACTGCTCGATGTTGACCGTCTCAATGTCGCCGCCGATGCTGCCTTCGCTGAAACTGAGCGCCATCCACGGTTCGAAACGGGTCAGCAGGCGCGGTTGTACCTGCGGGTGGGTGTGAAGGTAGAAGTTCAGGCCATCGGCCCAGGCCACCATCAGCTTCTTCAGCCAATCCGGACTGGCCTTGTACTGGGCCTTCAACTGTTCGGGCGTGATAAAGAGCTTCATGCGCAGGTCCTGGTAGAGCGCCTTCTCGCCCTCCACTTCCGCCAGGCGTCCCATCGCGTTGATGAAATTCAGTTCGATGCGCTTGAAGTCATCTTCCGACTGCGCATACAACATGCCGAAGACCGCGTCGGCGTCGCTCTTGCCGTAGATGTGCGGAATGCCCCATTTGTCGCGCAGGATCGTGACGCGCTTGGCAATCGCTTGCAGGCGCAGCACTTCCGCAGGACTCAAAGCCCCCGCCGCCTTTGGGGCGGCCGGAGCGGCAAGCGCAGGGATGGCACAGAACGCGACAAGCGCGGCATTCAGCTTCAGCATGCTCTATTGCTCCACCAATTGTGCAATACGTTCGCGCAGCTCGGCGTTTTCAGCGCGCAGCGCGGCATTCTTTTCCTTCAGTTGCGAGATCTCCAGGCGCAGCACTTCCACTTCGGTCAGCGGCGCCGGGCGTTCAGCTGCTTCATACTGGCCTGCGCCAGCATCCTCTTTCGGCGGCTTCGGCGGACGGTTGGCAGCGCGCTGTTCGCGGATCTCGCGGGCCGCCTGTTGCAGGAACTTGCGGCCACCGGCGACGGCCGACTTCTGGTCTTCTTCCGACAGCGTTGCCACGGTCGCGGCGGCATTGATCGAGATCGTGCCGGAACGCACAGCCTCCACCAGCTCCGGCGTCGCGCTGCGGGTGATCTTTTCGATCTGGCCAAGGGTATTGGCGCTCAGGCGCGCAGCGCGGGCGATATCTTCGCGCTTGGCCTTCGGCTTTGGCGGCGGCGCCGGCTCTTCAGCCTCCGGGTCCGGCGGTGCAATGGCCGCATCTTCCGCCTTGGCCTGCTCTTTCACGACCTGCTCACGCTTGGCCAGGATTTCCTGCTGGCGCAGCGCCAGCACGCCACGCTGGAAATCCGACACGCTGCGGCGGCCCAGGTGGTTGTCGATCATCCACAGCATCACGTCTTCAATATCCTTGAAGCTCGTATTCTGGGTCACTTTGAATGGGATGCCGTGCTGCTGGCAGATCGAATAGCGATTGTGGCCATCGACCAGAACATCGTTCCACAGCACCAGCGCATCGCGGCAACCTTCGGCCAGCAGGCTGCGTTCCAGCGCAGTGCGCTCAGCCTCGGTCAACGGCTCGATATAGTCCCGCAGGACGTCGTTAATCTTGATTTGCATGTGGTCTTTCCAGGGAATTCTGCGACCAGCATGCTACAACATTCCGCGACGATTTCAAGCATTGCCAAAAATGCCACTACTGGATGTTAACGAACAGTCATGTCATAATAGCGGGCTTCAACCTGCCCCGGTGGTGAAATTGGTAGACACACCGGACTTAAAATCCGTTGCCTGCAAGGGCGTGCCGGTTCGATTCCGGCCCGGGGCACCAAACCAGTGGTTCACTGCGACTTACAACGACGTTCCCATACCACTACGCTGCCTCCCTTCAAATCGAACAATCGGTTCCCGTGTTTTCTCTCAAAATCACGAAGGTTAAACTGGAATTCGGGGAGATATCTCTGCATGGCCGGGACCAGGACCTCGTTGTTTAGCTCCCCCGAGGACTGCCATATCCGTACAGTTTGGTCCCTACCCCACAACACCCAGTCAGTATCGCAATATGGCCCGAACATTGGGTCTCCCCAAGGGTTCTCGTCCCACTCCAGCGTGACCTTTTCCACGTTCGTCCATTGAATCCCGTCCTGGTGACCGTTGTTGAAGCAGATACCATCAGTATCAACGCGGATGTCAGCGCGGTCTGTGCTTAAACGTTTCTGCTTTCGCACTTGGCGAAAACAGAACAAAAGGGATAAAGCTAGCGCGCCAGTCGCCAATACAAAATCATTCACGCATCGGCCCAATTGAACGTTGCTCAGTCGGTAATTTCAAACGAATCCACAAATGCACTGCAAAGCGATTCGGTCACTTCATCGTTCGGCCGACCAGCGGTCGTGATGGTGAAAACATGGGATGGCGTGACAAAAATCGTGGATCGAACGCGGAATCCGTCGATCATCCCCACCAATTGCCGGCCCTTGTAACGGCCCTTCGTCGCCGGCGACTCTTCGATGCCTGAAGCGCCCCGATAATGGGCACGCGTGGCGGCAATATTTGCCGCGAGGGTGTTGCTGTCACTCGTTGCGGATGAAGTGTTGAGGGTGCGGTTCTCGACTTGAATCGAGAATGCGTAGCGCGGGGTTCCTACCCGGTAATCACTGAGCATGGTGCCGTTGTTCGTCGGACCAGTCGTCACCAAAGGCATGGCCGGAAATTGCACGGCAAACGCATTGTCCCCGCTGCGATAAGTCTTCACGACTGCTCGCTGCTGTGCGGGATTTGGCGGGCTCGCTAATTTTTGCCCAGGAAACCGGAAGCTGTTCAGCAGCTGGTTATAGGCGGTCACAAGCTCGCCTACCGTGTCAGTGCATTTGACTTGCGGGAAGCGCAACCGGTCGCTGGCACAAGCCATCGATTCCTGGATGACCTGGTCAAACTTCTCCACTGGAAGTGTCAGCGACCGCCAAGTAATGCTGACTTCGTAAAGAGCATTGCGTGTTTTATCAGCACAATAGGCGATCAGGCCAACAATCGCTGACGAGATGACGACGGGATGGTCCAGCGGCGTGGTAACACAGGATGCATTGCCGTCAAAGGCGACGAAGTCGAGCGACTTGTACTGTTGATTTGCCGCTTGCAATGGGGTCGTTTGCGAAGCGACAACGCCTTTGTATTCAACGTTTACGGCATAGGAGTTAAAACCCTTCTGGCCGATCAACAGGCTTGTGCTGCGCTTGCCGCGCTGGCCTTCATAATGCTCCCACTGGCTTGACGCATATTTGCTGCTTGGGGAGGAGTAAGAGAACTGATAATCCGCATTCTTGTATTCCCCGGCTGTTTCAAGTAAGCCCATGTATCTGTACTGGGGGTTATTGGATGTGGTGCCCTCCTGGGTGGCACAGCCGAAAAGGGTCAGCGCCAAAACGGCTGCGACAAATTGCTGAAAGAGCTTCATAACGATTGCGCCTGGAAGTGGGGTTTTGGCAGGATGGTCCTGCGTCCGTGGGATTGATGGCTAGCCGAAATCAGCATTGGGTGACGATTCCTTGCCGAAGCGATCCGGTTCGCAATGCGGGATGTGCATAGTTAATTTTTTACTCATGGCAACAGTGTGCCGCAAATCCCGCCGTGCCGGCAAGTAACATTAAAACTTTAACAAGCAGCATGCTTAACGGCAGCTTAAATTACGTGATCCCCTAAGTTGACGGAATGCATCACACAAACATACACTCCGCCCCGTTATCATTTTTTGGAGCCCCCTTTCATGGGCACTTGTTCGAGTCATAGTTGTCACCGAATTTATTTCGGCATCGCATAACGGCACGATCACGTCCAGGGCTCCTGTCCTCCCGTCATCTGCCATGAGCGGATGATGATTCAAGCGCGCACGATCGCGGGCCCGCATCCTTGCGGAGAGCCTGATGTTCGCATCTATCACCACGCGTCCCAATCGCTGGGACTGGGCATTGCTGCCACTCGTATTGGCAGTGTTGATTGCTGTCGCCTATGGCGCCATGCAGATGGCACGCCCTTTCGTGCTCGGACAGCCTATGCCGGTCAGCCTCGATGCGGCGGCACTGCCCTATTACCTGCTGCGCACCATCCTGCGCATGTTCGCCGCGCTGGGCGTATCACTGGTGTTCGCCTTCGTCTTTGCGGCGGTGGCCGCGAAGTACCGGCTGGCTGAAAAAATCCTGGTGCCGCTGCTGGACGTGCTGCAGTCGGTGCCGGTGCTGGGCTTCCAGGCAATTGCCATTGCGCCGTTCATCGCGCTGTTCCCGGGCAGCCAGCTCGGTGTGGAGTGCGCGGCGATTTTCGCCATCTTCACCTCGCAAGCCTGGAATATGGCATTCAGCCTGTACCAATCGATGCGCGCCGTGCCGGCCGAACTGCATGAGGCCAGCCGCATGTTTCGCCTGTCGGCCTGGCAGCGCTTCTGGCGCCTGGAGTTGCCCTTTGCGATGCCGGGACTGCTGTGGAACATGATGATGTCCATGTCGGGCGGCTGGTTCTTCCTGGTGGCGGCGGAGGCGATTTCGGTCGCCGGGCAGGACGTCAAGCTGCCCGGCATCGGCGCCTACATCGCCGTGGCAATCGAAGCCGAAAACGGCCGCGCCATCGCCTGGGCCATCGGTGCCATGTTCGTCGGCATCGTGATGTATGACCAGCTGTTCTTCCGCCCCTTGCTGGTGTGGGCGGACAAATTCCGTTTCGAAGAACTGGACGGCGAAGTGGGCCGCCGCTCCTGGCTGCTGGACTGGGTGCGCCGCAGCCGGATCGCCAGCCGCCTGACCGAGAAGGCGTGGAAGCTGATGCGCGCTACCCTGGGCTGGTTCCCGGCCCGTCCGGTCGACACGGCCGCCGCCGGCAACGCTACGCGCCGCTGGCGCCTGCCTGCGCGCGCCGTCGATACGCTGCTGCTGGTGTTGGCGATCTGGGCCAGCTACCGGGTCGCTGCGTTCATCCATACGGAAGTTGGCTGGCGCGAGGCGGCCAGCGTGTTTGGCCTCGGCCTGGCGACGTTGGCGCGTGTGGCGGTGCTGATTGCGCTGGCATCCCTGTTCTGGGTTCCGGTCGCGGTGTGGATCGGCCTGCGCCCGCGCTATGCACAGAAAATCCAGGCGGTGGCCCAGTTCCTGGCGGCGTTCCCGGTCAACCTGCTGTTCCCGGTGGTGGTGTACTCGGTGCTGCACCTCGGCCTCAACCCGGATATCTGGCTCAGCCCATTAATGGTGTTCGGCACGCAGTGGTACATCCTGTTCAACGTTGTGGCCGGGGCCTCCACCCTGTCCACCGACCTGCGCCTGGCCACGGCGAACCTTGGACTGAAAGGCTGGCTGAAATGGCGGCGGGTCTATCTGCCGGCCGTTTTCCCAAGCTACGTGACCGGTGCCGTCACCGCTTGCGGCGGTTCGTGGAATGCCAGCATCGTCGCCGAATATGTCACCTGGGGCAAAACCACGCTGGTGGCGCACGGCCTGGGCAGCTATGTGAAGCAGATGACCGATGCCGGCGACTTCCCCCGCATCGCGCTCGGCATCGGCGTAATGTGTGTATTTGTAATGGCAATCAACCGCTTCGTTTGGAGCCGTTTGTATCAGGAGCAGGCATGAAAAAAGAAATCCTGGTCGACCTGCAAGGCGTCGGCAAATCCTTCCGTACTGGCGATGGCGCCAGCCGTACCGTGCTCGACGGTGTCGACTTCACGCTGGAATCGGGCGAGATCGTCGCGCTGCTTGGCAAGTCGGGTTCCGGCAAGTCGACCCTGCTGCGCATCATCGCGGGGCTGGTGCAGGCCGATGCCGGCGCTGCCAAGTATCGCGGCGCGCCGCTGGCAGAACCGGTGCCGGGCATCGCCATGGTGTTCCAGTCCTTCGCCCTCTTCCCCTGGCTGACCGTGCAGCAGAACGTTGAACTGGGCCTGGAGGCGCAAGGCGTGCCGCCGGCCGAACGCGCGGCGCGCAGCGAAGCCATGCTGGACTTGATGGGCCTCTCCGGCTTCGAAGGCGCGCTGCCGCGCGAACTGTCCGGTGGCATGCGCCAGCGCGTGGGCATCGCGCGCGCCCTGGTCACCAATCCGGACGTGCTGCTGATGGACGAGGCGTTCTCCGCACTCGACGTGCTGACCGGCGAAACCCTGCGCGATGACATCCTGGAGCTGTGGGACCATGGCCGCATTCCAACGCGCGGCATCCTGGTCGTTTCGCACAATATCGAGGAAGCGGTGATGATGTCGGACCGGATCATCATGCTCTCCAGCGATCCCGGCCGGATCCGCACCGAGATCCGCATCGACCTGCCGCGCCCGCGCAATCCGGACAGCCCGGCCGTGCGCCAGCTGGTGGACGAAGTGTATGGCCTGATGACCATGCGCGCCCCGGCCGCCGGCCCGGCACGCGAAGCCGGCCCGGACTACCGCCTGCCCGACGCCGACATCGAACGCATGGAAGCGGTGCTGTCGCTGCTGGCATCCGAGCCCTTCTCCGGCCGTGCCGACTTGCCGCGCCTCTCCGACGAGAGCGAACTGCCGGACGAGGCACTGTTCCCGGCGTGCGAAGCGCTGTCCCAGCTCGGCCTGGCCACGGTGGAAGGCGGCGACATTGCCATGACAGCGCTCGGCCGCCGCTATGCGGCAGCCGACCATGCGGCCCGCCAGGCCATCTTCGGCCGCCAGTTGCTGGCGCACGTCACGCTGCCGCAACACATCTACAGCATGCTGCGCGCCGCCGCCGACGGTGCACTGCCCGAAGAACAGGTGCTGTCGACGCTGCTGGAATCCAGCGAACCCGAAGAAGCGCGCCGCATCATGCGTACCGCCATCGAATGGGGACGTTACGGGGAGATTTATGAATTCGATTTTCACACGCGTCGCCTGCGCCTGGCCTGACAAGCGCAGCGCTGTCCTGGCAACTGCGGCCCTGCTGTCGACAACAGCATGGGCCGGCCGCCCTTTGGCCACCGATGACGCGACCATCCTCGATCCGGGCGGTTGCCAGCTGGAGGCATGGCACCAACGGGCCGGCAAGTTGCGCGAATGGTGGGCCATGCCGGCATGCCGTGCCGGCGAATGGGAGCTGGCCGCGGGTAAAGGTCAGTCGGGCAACGCCGCCTTGCAGGCCAAGACCGTGTTGCGCCAGCTGGAAACAAATGGCTGGGGGCTGGGCCTGGCTATCGCGACCCAGCATGGGGTGAGCCGCCAGCATACGGTCAACTTGCCGCTGACGATGTCGTTCGCTGGCGATGCGCTGATGCTGCACCTGAACGCAGGCTGGATACGCCAGCCGACCATGCCTGGCCGCGCCACCTGGAGCATCGGCGGCGAATACGCATTTGCCTCGCGCTGGAGCGCTTCCCTGGAGAGCTACGGCAGCCGTCATCGCCCGCCAACCCGGCAAGCAGGCATGCGCTTTACCGTGATCGAGGGCCGCCTGGACCTGGATGCCAGCGTTGCGAAAACGCCCGGGACACAGCATCAGCTGGCCCTCGGCATGACGTGGGCGCTGCCGCGATTGCTATACTAGCGGGATGAAAACCCTGCTTCCTGCCGCAGCACTGGCTGCGCTCCTTTCTGGCTGCGCCGGCATTGGCGCGCAGAGCTTCTATGCCAATCCATCGGCGGCCAGCGCATTTGAAATGTGCAAGACGCTCGCCACCGGCTCGCCCGACATGAATTTTTCCAATGCCCTGCGCATGGAACTGGGCCGTCGCGGCGTGGCTGAAGCGTCCTGTCCCGAAGTCATCAAGGAGCGCGAAACCTGGGTCACCGTTGGCGTAGCGGCCGGGGTGGTCGCCCTGGCTGTCGCGGCAAGCAAGCATAATGACGTGAGCATCGGGGTGGGCGGCACGATCGGCCTGTATAACGACGACTGGTATTCCGAACCGACCTACGCCCCCAACACCGACCGCGAATGGGCCTGGGACCGCTACACCGGCGAAAACGGCAGCCAGATCTGGGCCTGCCGCGGCGTCCAGACCGGTGCCGTCACCGACCCGTCGCGCTGCCAGGGCCGGCCTTTGGCCGACACCGTCTGGCCGGGCCCGGCGGCGCCATTCAGGTAGAACGTTTTTTGATTTCGGTTCCTTCGCGAAACTGGCTATTGTGCCGGCCCGCACGATAGCGCCAAGCTTTCGGCAGATGCGCCCCGTACGTGGAGAATGATGGCGTTCTCTTCGATGGGGCTGCAAAATGAAGATCAGAAACTTTCTGTTGCTCGCCACTTGGGCAACATCGCTAACCCTGGCCGCTCCCGCTTTTGCCGGTACGTTTGACGGCGGCATGCCGGTCAACTGGCGCTGCACTGGCAGTTGCGGCACTTCGGCCGCGAACGGCGTTGTGAGCCTGGCGCCTGGCGGCGGAAGTGCCTACGGCTGGATCTCCAGCTACCACTCCAGCAGCGCGGTGGCGCTGCCGGGTGTCGGCGGCGTGGGTGAAGCGGCCAATGGCTCGCTCCTGCGCTCTGTCTCGTTCATGGCGGACGCCAATGCAGCACTTGATTTCCGCTTCAATTACGTGACGACCGACGGTGCAGGCTATGCGGACTATGCGTGGGCGCGCCTGCTCGACGCCGACAACCGGCAAGTCGCACTGCTGTTCACCGCCCGCACCAGCGAAGACGGCAACGCCATTCCCGGCTTCGACATGCCGGCGTCCGCCGCGACTCTGACCCCGTTCCCGGTTGCCGTAGCGCCGGGGCAGACCAGGTGGGCGCCTTTGGGACCGGACTCCGACGAATGCTATGACGCCGGCTGCGGCGCCACGGGCTGGGTGCGCGCGCAATACGCGATCGCCAATGCCGGCAAATACCGCCTGGAGTTTGGCGTGACCAACTGGGACGACCAGGACTTCGATTCCGGGCTCGCCTTTGACGCCATCACGGTTGGCGGCGCGCCCTTGCCCATCCCTGAGCCCGGTCCTCACGCGATGCTGTTGGCGGGCCTGGCGATGCTCGGCACGCTGAAACGCCTGGCCCGGTGATCCGCATCGGCATCTCCGGCTGGCGATATACTCCGTGGCGCGGCGTGTTCTACCCGCCGGACCTGGCACAGGCGCGCGAGCTGGAGTTTGCATCCCGCGCCGTGCGCACCATTGAAATCAACGGCTCCTTCTACTCGCTGCAGCGGCCGGATAGCTACCAGGCCTGGTACGAAGCCACGCCGGAAGGTTTTGTCTTCGCCCATAAAGGCAACCGCTACGTCACCCACATCCGCCGCCTGCGCGAGCCCGCCAAGCCCCTGGCCAATGTGTTTGCCAGCGGCGTCCTGCTGCCGCACGACACTGAGCAGGCCTCGGCCCTCGCCCGCCGTCACGAACCGCGCATGAACGGCCGTGCCGCCACTGAGACAGACGCCAAGCGCAAACTGCTGCACGCCGTTGAAATCCGCAATGAGTCCTTCGCCGACCCGGCCTTCATCCGGCTGCTGCGCAAGTACAAGGTCGCGCTGGTGGTCGCCGACACGGCCGGCAAATGGCCCGACTACGAAGACGTGGCGACAAGTTTCATGTACCTGCGCCTGCATGGGGAAAAAGAACTTTACGCCAGCGGCTACACACCGGATTCACTGGACCGCTGGGCATCCCGCATCCGGGCATGGGCAAGCGGCAGCCAGCCCGGCGATGCAAAACTGATCGTCGACAGTGCGCCGCCAAAACGCGCCAGCCGCGACATCTACTGCTACTTCGACAATGACGTGAAAGTACATGCGCCTTTCGACGCGCAGGAACTGGCGCGGCGCTTAATCGGCTGAGGGCCGCCGCTGCGCGCGGTAAATGCCTGCCTGGCCCGAGAACATGAAGGCAACCGCGCAAGCCAGCGCTGCATAAGGGCCGATTGCAGGCCCAAACAATTCCATTGCCATCACGGTGCACGCCAGCGGCGTGTTGGCAGCACCGGCAAACACGGCGACGAAGCCAACCGCTGCCAGCAACGGGAAGGGCAGGTGCAGGAGGGGGGCGAGCACATTGCCCAGCGTTGCGCCGATATTGAACAGCGGCGTCACTTCGCCGCCTTTGAAGCCCGAGCCCAAAGAGCCGACAGTGAAGACGAATTTGCCAAGCCAGTCCCACCCATCGAGTGGAACGCGGAAGGCCTCGACCATCGGCCCGAGGCCAAGGCCAAGGTAGCGATGGAAATCGATGCCCGCTGCAGCGCCGGCGCCCACCACGACGGCGATGATGGCGCCACCAACCAAGGGACGCAGCGGCGCATAGGCGAAGCGCTCCTTGAACCACGCCGCCAGTCCATGTGTGGCCGCCGCAAAAGCACGCCCGACAAGGCCAAAGATGATGCCCGCCACAACGATGCCGGCCAGCGCCAGCAGCAGCGGACCATCCGGTGCGCCCAGCGTACCCGCCGGATAATGCGTGTGCCCGACGCCCCAGGCACGCGTCACCTGGTCCGCCAGCACCGCTGCCAGCATGCACGGGTAGATCGCATTAAAACGCATGCGTCCCACCACCAGCACCTCCAGACCGAAGATCGCGCCGGCCAGCGGCGTGCCGAAGACTGAAGCGAAACCGGCGCTGATGCCGGCCATCAGCACGGTGCTGCGGTCCTCCCGCGGCAGGCGGAAAACGTGGGTGAGCTGGTCGGCCAGCGCCCCACCCATCTGCACCGCCGTGCCTTCGCGCCCGACGGAAGCGCCGAACAAATGCGACACCACGGTGCTGCCCAGGATCAGCGGCGCTAACCTCAGCGGCACCACATTTTTCGGGTCGTGGATTTCGTCGATCAGCAGGTTGTTGCCCGCCTCGACGCGGCTGCCGACGTGCAGGTAGATCCAGCCGACGGCAAAGCCGGCCAGAGGGAGCAGCCACACCACCCAGCGATAGGCTTCACGCCAGGCGGTGGCCACATCCAGCGCCACCAGGAAGAAAGCGGAAGCGCTGCCCGCCAGCAAAGCAACGATGCCGGCCAGCAGGCTCCACTTCCCCAGGTAGCGCAATTGCTTAATGATGGTCGTGCCCCTTCATGTCACGGGTCACTTCCACCGGTTTGACGCCGGCCGGCGGGGCGGCGTTGGGTGCGGTGGCGGGCGGCGGCAACTCGCCGGTCCACTCGTAGGCCGTGGTGCCTTTGGGCGCCTTGTACCAGCCCGGGTCCGAGTAATCGCCACGCTTCTGGTCCGGGCGCACCTTCAGCAGCGTGAACATGCCACCCATCTCGATATCGCCATAAGGCCCGGTACCAGTCATCATCGGCAAGGTGTTTTCGGGGATTTCCATCTCCATGCCGCCCATCGAACCGCCCTTTTCGCCCATCGCCATATAGCCCGGCACCAGCTTGTTGATCTTCTCGGCCACGCCCTTGTGGTCGACGCCGATCAGGGTGGGCACGTTGTGGCCCATGGCATTCATGGTGTGGTGCGATTTATGGCAATGGAAGGCCCAGTCGCCCGGATTGTCGGCGATGAATTCGATGGCGCGCATCTGCCCGACCGCCACATCGGTGGTCACTTCCGGCCAGCGCGCAGTCGGCGGTACCCAGCCGCCATCGGTACCGGTCACTTCGAAGCGGTGGCCGTGGATGTGGATCGGGTGGTTGGTCATGGTCAGGTTGCCGGCGCGGATGCGCACACGGTCGCCCTGGCGCACGACCAGCGGGTCGATGGCCGGGAAGACGCGGCTGTTGAATGTCCAGATATTAAAGTCCGTCATCGTGTTGACCTTGGGGACCATGCTCCCCGGTTCGATATCGTAAGCGCTGAGGAGGAAGACAAAATCGCGGTCCACTGCGTGCTGGCGCGGGTCTTTCGGGTGGGTCACCCAGAAGCCCATCATGCCCATCGCCATCTGCACCATCTCGTCAGCATGGGGATGGTACATGAAAGTGCCGGCATGTTTGGCAACAAATTCATAGACGAAGGTCTTGCCCGGCTGGATAGCAGGCTGGCTCACGCCGGACACGCCATCCATCCCGCTGGGCAGGAGCTGGCCGTGCCAGTGCACGCTGGTGTGTTCCGGCAGCTTGTTGGTGACGAAGATGCGCACGCGATCGCCCTCCACCACTTCGATGGTTGGTCCCGGGCTCTGGCCGTTGTAGCCCCACATCTTGGCGTACATGCCCGGCGCGACTTCGCGCACCACCGGTTCGGCGACCAGGTGGAACTCCTTGACGCCATCCTTCATGCGCCAAGGCAGGCTCCAGCCATTCAGTGTCACGACCGGGTTGTAGGGACGGCCGTTGGGCGGCATCAGCGGCGGCGCGGTCGAGGCGCTCGATTGCACGGGTGCTTCGGGCAGGCCGGCCGCGCCGGCGCGGCTCACCAGGCCCGCTCCGATCAGTGCGGCGGCGCCATTGGCGAGGAAAGAACGACGCTTGTTGACAGGCTGATTCATTGCTGTACTCCTTTACCGCCAATCGCGGCATCCAGATTGGCATCCGCGATCCAGTATTCCTTCAGCGCGGCGATATAGTTGTTGACGGCGGCAGTCTGTTCGCGGGCATCGGCCAGCAGCTCGAACACGGAAAGCAGCATCCCGTTGTAGCGCAACAGGGTCTCCTCGGAGATCTTCTGGCGCAGCGGAATCACGACGTCGCGGTAATGCCTGGCCAGCTCGTAGGAAGCCTGGTAGTCCAGGTAGCTTTCTCGCGCTTCGCTGCGGGCATTGACAGCTGCCGCAGCCAGCAGGTTGACCGACTGCATATAGGTCGCCTCGGCATGCGCCACGCGCGCACCGCCCCAGTCGAACAGCGGCACTTCCACAGAAATCTCATAACCGCGGGAACGGCGCTCGCCCTCACGCTCACTGATGCCGCTCAATTCCAGCACGTTGATGAAGCGCGTGGTTTTGGTCAGGCCCAGCGAACTGGCAGTATGCTGGGTGGACAGGCGGGCCGCTTGCACGTCCAGGCGGTCGCGCATGGCCGTGGCTTCGGCATCGTCCACCTTGCGTGGACTGGCCGGCAGCTCCGGCAGCCGCTCCGGCAGGCGGTAGCTCGTGGCTTCCGCACCGGACAGGCCGAGGATGCGGGTCAGCTTTTCGCGGCTGGCGGTGGCAGCCTTGCGGGCACGCGCCACGTCGGCCATGGTGTCGGCATGGAAGGCCTCCTCTTTGGCTGCATCGTACTTGCTCCAGTTGCCGGCCGCCTGCATGCGCCGCGCCAGTTCGCCGCTGGCATCTGCGGCATCGCTGATCTGCTGGGCATATTCGATACCCTGCTGCGCCGCCACCGCCTCGATCCAGGCCAGGCGGGCCTGGTGGGCCATCGAAACGGCCTCGCCGGCCAGTTCCAGCTTGACCTGCTCGAAGCGCTGGGCTTCGATGCGGCTGGCGAGAGGCAGCGTGAGCAACTGGATGAAGTTCATGCTCAGGGTGCGCTCGATCGCCACGTCGCCACCGCCATGCGTGCGCTTGAAGCTGAAACCTGGATTGGCCAGGCGTCCGGCCTGCACCAGTTCCGCTTCGGCGATGCCGAGATCCCAATAACGGGCCTGCAGGCTGCGGTTATTCAGTAGTGCGATCTGGACGGCTGCGTCGGCGCTGATAGGCTCTGCGAGCAGCTTTTTCAATTGTTCGTCCAGAGCTCGCCGGTCGTCATCATTGCGCAGCAGGCGCGTCTCGGCACCGCTGCGGCTCCTGGTGGCTTGTGCGACTGCGCCGAAGCCGCCATCGTTCGAAAACGTGGCGCAACCGGATAGCAGCGCTGCCGCGGCGGCCATCGCCGCCAGCTTGAATGCCTGGTTCATAGTTGTCTTTCCAATGCTTGGTCACCCTGCGCGGGGACGCAGGAGGGGGCCAGCCATGGCGGCTGGCCTGGATCAGGCAAGGATCGCCCGCGGCGGGCGTTTAGGAAGGGCAAGGTCGACCGGCGGCGGCGCCACAGGTTCGGGCAGGCGCAGGCGCTCGGCAAGCTGCAAGTGCGATGCGGGTTGTGGCAAGGCATAGGCCAGGGCGGCGCCGACACAGCAATCGGACATGGCGCCGTTGTGCGTGCTGCCGGCGCAATGTGCACCGTCCTCGCCTGCCTGCTGGCCGGCGGCCAGCATGGCAGCATGATCATGGTCCGCACCCGGCGCTGCCTGGGCGGCCGCCTTTGCTGCCTGCGCAGGATTGGCCGTCGCGCACAGCAGCATGCTGGCCGAAGCGAAGCCCTGGAAGGGCAAAGCCACCAGCATCAGCCAAAGCGCAATGACACGGAACAAGGATTTCATGGGCTGCAATATTACCATGCCCATCTTAGAAGCGGCTTATGACCCTGGCATAAGCGCCCCGCCCCAGCGACAGCCGGCTGGCCCCGCTGAATTCCTCATGATCGCGGTCCAGCGCATTGCTGGCGCCCAGCGCCAGCTCCAGGCCGGGCTTGACCTGCCAGTTGAAATTCACGTCCAGCGCGGTATACCCGCCCACCGCCGTAAAGCGCAGCGGGCCAACGTAGCGCAAAGTCAGGTCCAGGTCGCGGCCCTCGCCCAGCGTGTACGAGGAACGCAGCTTGGCCACGCGGCGCGGATCCCAGTTGCCCATGACCGAACGGTTGGCGAAATCAAGTTCGCCCGGCTTGAGCGAGAATTCCTCGTGCATCAAGGTCAGGCCGGCGCTGAGCCGCCAGTCCGGCGTGGCCTGGTAATTGCCCCATCCCTCCAGGCCACGCGTTTCCCCTTCCATGCCATTGCCGATTTCATAGACCAGCGGGGAAACCGGCTTAACGGTACGCAGCTTGTCATACAGGGCACGGTAAGCCGTGAGCGAATAGCTGGCGCGATTGCCGAATTGCTGGCGCAAGCCGATTTCCAGCACGCGGGCGGTCTCGGACTGGAAATCCGGCCCGCCGGTCAGCTTGCCGCGCGAACCGGCATCGATATAGATTTCGCGGTCGACCCGCGACGGCGCCCGTACCGTGCGCGACAAGGCCGCCCACAAGGAAGTCGACGGCGTCGCCTTCCACGCCAGCCGCACATTGGGCAGGAACTCCGAACCGGTGTACATATTGTGTTCGATGCGCAAGCCGGCCGTGAGGTTCCACTGCTCGCTGAGCGCGATGATGTCCTGGCCGAACAGGCTGGCCCAATGCAAATTGGAGCGCTCGGGACGGAAGGCGGTGCCGCTGGTGACTGCCACCCGGTCGCGTGCGAAACGGTATTCCGCGCCAAGCGCCAGCGTGTGCCGTCCAAGCGGCGCAAAGTTGTACAAGGCCTGCAGGTCGGCGACATCCAGGTTTTCCTTGTAGGCGCCGGTCTGGTTGCGCTCAAGCCGATCGTAATAAGCGAAGAACGACAAGCTGGCGCCAGCGTCAAGCTCGCGGGTCCAGCGTCCCATCAGGTTGGCGCCGTGCATGGACGCAGCGGGCAAAGGAACCGCCGGCGGTGTTGTGACCTGCCCCGCGCCCATGCGGTAGGCATCGCCCTGCACCGTGATGGTGTCGCTGCCGCGCAGCCAGTCGGCGCGGACGCCCACCTGCGCGTTGTGCCAGGCATCGCCCAATGCCTTGCCAGCCAGCGTTTCGCCATGTGGCATCGCGTAATCCATCCCGTAAGCACGCCAGGCGCCATCGTCCATTGCGGCGCCATAGCGGAAGGCCGCGCCCGACTGTTCCTGCCCCCAGCGCAGTTCCGCCATGCCGCCCAGTGTGGAGGCAGCGGGCTTGGTAATCACATTGATCACGCCATTGACGGCATTGGTGCCCCACAGCGTGCCGCCCGGCCCGCTGACCACTTCGATGCGCTCGATGGCCTCCATCGGAACCTGCTGCACGTCCCACGACACCCCGGACAGCAGCGGCGTATACACCGAACGTCCATCAATCATGACCAGCTGCTTGTTGGCGCTGTTGCCGGCGAAGCCGCGCGCGGTGATGGTGTAATTCCCCGCAGCCAATTGGGCAACATGCAGGTTGGGCGCGAGCCGCAAGGCTTCAGCGAGGCTGCGCGCGCCGCTGCGCCGGATGTCGTCGGCGCTGATCACGAAGATGGATGCCGGGGCGTCGCCCAGCCGCTCCTCGCGTTTTGAAACGGACACCACGCGCACGTCGCTCAGTTCCTCGAGCGACAGGTTGGCAAAGTTTTCCGGCGTGGCCGCACCGCCGGCGGCAGCATGTGCCGATAGCGACTGGCTGCAGATCCAGCCAGTGAGCAGTCCCCACTTCAGTGAATAGCCTGCTTTGGGCATGGCGGCCTCTCTTCCTGGAAGCACTGTCGAAAAAATCTTATCACGGCAACAGTTTTTTTCGCCACACCAATGACTTGCATCGTAAAACGAATAAGCCTCGCCCGCTATATCAGGATTCTTTATAATAGTCGGGCTTGAATCATCCTACTATCCTGATATGAAGCCTGAGATCCAGGGGTTCTTCGACCCAGTTACCTCCACTGTCAGCTACGTGATTTACGAGGCCGACGGCAGTGAATGCGCCATCGTCGATTCCGTACTCGATTACGATCCAAAGGCCGGCCGCACCGCGACCACTGCCGCCGACAAGATCATCGCCTTCGTGCACGAGCATCGCCTGACGGTCAGCTGGCTGCTCGAGACCCACGCTCACGCCGACCACCTGTCGGCCGCGCCTTACCTGCAAGAGAAGCTGGGAGGCCGCATCGGCATTGGCGCCGGCATCTGCAAGGTGCAGCATGCCTTCTCGGCGATCTTCAACCGCAAGGGTGAAAAGGAAGACGGTTCACAGTTCGGCCACCTGTTCGAGGCCGACGAGGAATTCATGATCGGCAAGCTGAAGGCACGCGCACTGCACGTGCCGGGCCATACGCCGGCCGACATGGCTTACCAAGTGGGCGACGCCGTGTTTGTCGGCGACACAATGTTCATGCCGGACGTAGGCAGCGCGCGTTGCGACTTCCCCGGCGGCTGCGCCGGCGACTTGTACAAGTCGGTGCACCGCCTGCTGTCGCTGCCGCCGGAAACCCGCCTGTTCATGTGCCACGACTACCCGCCAGCGGGCCGCGAGCCACGCTGGGAAGTCACGGTAGCCGAGCAGCGCGCCGCCAACATCCACATCCGCGACGGCGTCAGCGAAGAAGAATTTGTGGCCATGCGCACCAAGCGCGACGCCACACTGCAGATGCCGGTGCTGATCCTGCCAGCCATCCAGGTCAACCTCAGCGCCGGCCACCTGCCGGAGGCCGAAGATAACGGCGTCCGCTACCTCAAGATCCCCCTCAACGCACTGTAATATTCACTACGGCCCAGCCCGTGTCACACCCTGGGGTCACACCCCAGGTGTGACACGGGCTCAGCTTATTTCAGCGGTTCCGGCGCGCGGCCGACCGGGTCGTCGGTGTTGGCCAGGTACCAGGCCAGCGCCGACATCACCGCTACGTGCTTCTTCATATTGACCGGGTCGACCTTGTCAAAGGTATCGGCCGGCGTGTGGTGGTAGTCGAAGTAAGCGCTGGTATCGACGTACGGCATGAAGGACGGCACGCCGCCTGCTTCCAGCTGGTGCACGTCCGAACCCGACGCCGAATCGCGGCGGGCGAAGACGCCGGCGCCAATCGGCAGCAGCGCATTGGTCACCGGCGCGAAATACTTCTCCGCTTCACGGCTCACGCTGCCCATGATGCCGAAGGTGCGGCCCACGCCGCCGTCGGTTTCAATCGCGGCAAACTGCTTGTCGAGCTTGCCTTTATTCGCTTCGTAATAGGCATTGCCGCCCTTCAGGCCATTCTCTTCATTCGCCCACGCCACCATGCGGATGGTGCGGCGCGGCTGCAGCCCCAATTGCTTGATCGCCTGGATCACGCCCATCGAGGTGGTCACGCCGGTGCCATCGTCATGCGCGCCGGTGGCCAGGTCCCAGGAATCCAGATGGCCGGAAACGATGACGACTTCATCGGCCTTGTCGCTGCCCGGCAGGTCGGCGATCACGTTGAAGGTATCGGCGTCCGGCAGGATTTGCGGGGTCAGGGTCAGCTTCATCTTGACCGGGCCGCGCTTCATCAGGCGGCCGATCAGCATCGCGTCTTCCGCCGTCACGGCAGCGGCCGGAATGCGTTGCTCGTCTTTCAACAGCGTAGCGCCAGTGTGCGGCAAACGGTAATCGGCGCCGCCGACGGAACGCACCAGCGCCCCCACGGCGCCGAGCTCCGCTGCCATGCGCGGACCATTGGTGCGATAGCGCGAACCCTGGCCGTAGGCGTTGCCCGCCAGGCCGCGGTCGGCCATGCCCTGGTCAAACACCACGTCAAACAGCACGATAGCGCCCTTCACTTCGGCCGCGCGGGCTTTCAGTTCGTCGAAATCATGCACCACCACGATCGGCGCGGTCAGGCCTGCCGCTGGCGTAGCGCCGGAACCGCCCAGTGCAGTCAGCACCACGCGCTGGGTGACATTGGCCGGGCGGCCCTTATAATCGACCAGTTCACCCTTCTCTTCGCCGCGCACCCAATGCGGGACCTTGACCGGCTGCAGCGTAACCTTGGCGCCCAGTGCACGCATCGCTGACGCCACCTGCTCCACCGCAGCGGCGCCCCCGGCCGAACCTGACAGGCGCGGGCCAACCAGGTCGGTCAGGTCTTCCAGGCGCTGGTAAGCGTAATCGCTCTGCATGGCGGCATCACGGATTTTGCCAAGGGTAGCGGCGTCGTTCGGGCTGGCGGCACTCGCGATGCCAGAGAAGCCTGCGCCCAGCAGGCAGACAAACAGGGCGGAAAGTGCGGGCTTGCGGAGGTTCATGCGTTTCCTGTGAGAAGGTTAAGTTTCGCTCGGAACTTAACACAATAGCGTATTTAATAAGTTCCTGCAGGGAGGGCAACTTAACGATACAAATCTCTCCCCTCTGTGGAGTTTGTAAGAATGTGTATATGCACTGGCGCAAGATTTCGCACTTGGATAATCTACACTCCAACAGAGATTGAAAGGGGACTTACCATGTTCAACAAACGATTTGCCGGGCTGGTGCTGATGGGCGCAGCCCTGACCGCTTCCTCGGCCGCTTTTGCCGCGGGCGACCGTGACTTCAACACCGCAGCCGGTGCCGTCATCGGCGCCGCGATCGGCAGCCAGAATGGCAGCGGCGGTGCTGTGGTGGGCGGCCTGGTAGGCGCTGCTGTTGGTAATTCCCTGCCGACCGGCCGTCACAGCCGCGGCTACGTCGAGACCCGCGTGTATTCGCAGCCGGCTCCGGTCTACTACGAGCCAGCCCCGGTCTACTACAACCCGCCGCCACGCGTGTACTACGAACCGGCCCCGCGCGTGTACTACGAACCAGCGCCGGTCTACGTTGAACCGCGCCCGGTGTACTACTACGGCGACCGCCACTACCGCCACCACCACCACGGCCGTTGGTAATCAGTCAATAAATAAATAGGGACGTACCCCATTTTCCGCCCGCGCGGAAAATGGGGTACGTCCCTATTTTTGTGGCTGAAACGTTGCGCTTTTGACGCACTGGGAATACAGGGGTAAAAACACCCTTTATCGAAGGAAAGCCGTGTTGCCAAGCAATGGGGTAAACGCGTAAAGTTGCGGTATCCCTTCGATCGTCGTCCCATGAACAAGTGCTGTAACCCAGACCATCCGCATTGCACCTACTGGGTCATGCCAGGGGAAAGCACTTGCGCCGGCGGCCACGCGCAACCGGTCGCCGAGGCGGAAGGCGGCAGCTTCGACCTGCTGAACACCATGCGCAGCGCCCGCAGCGGCCCGCCCGCTGCCCCGGCCTCTCCGGCCAACGGCTATCTGGCGCCAGCCCGCGTCTATCCCCAGCTGCACATCAGCGGTTTCGACCCGCGTGCCGCTGGCGGCCGGCAGTCGCTCAAGATGGAATTGCGCGGCATGCCGCAGGATTGCGGCTCGGCCCTGTCGATCCGCCTGCGCTCGGAGCTGATTCCGCACGGCGCGCAGCAGCAGCAATTCATCCGCTCCGTGCATGGCGACTGGCGCCCGGTGTTCGTGGAATTTTCCTCGCGCGGCAAGGAGCATGGCCAGTACCAGATCCACGCCGAAATCGTCAGCAAGGATGACGAGGCGCAGCGCCAGTGGGAATGCACTTTTGTCATCCTGGTGCCGCGCGTCGACGCCAGCCTGAATGAAATCCACCGCACCTTCCTCAGCACCCACAAGAATGTGCGCGTGACGGCCGACGATGCGGCGATCGCCCGCGTTTCCGCCCAGGGCGGCAACACCATGGACATCGACGTCACCGCCCGCAACGCCGGCATCGCCCATCTGGACCTCGGGGCACCGCCGGGCAAGGTGGATGTTGGCTATTCGACCATCGCCTGGGATGAAGACCTGATCGAGATCGAACAGCCGCGCTCCTGCCCCTCGCATCCCCACCCCACCCTGGCCGCGAGCTTCATCAATGCCGCGCCGGAAAATGGCGCCTGCCGCCACATCCGCCTGTTTGCGATGGAAGAAGTTTCCTTCGGCCGCTTCGAGCTGGCCGATCCGGAAGCCGACGTACTGCTGCATCACTTCAGCGCCGAAGGCCCGGATTCCGCCGGCCTGACACGCCGCCTGTCCGGCCGCCACGCCGTGATCCGCCGCACCCGCAACGGCTTTGAAATCGAGGATGTGTCGCGTTATGGCCTGCTGCTGGACGGCGTGTGGCCGGGCAAGAACAAGCCGGTGGCGCTGCGTACCGGCATGAAGATTGAAATGAGCGCCAGCATCAAAGGCATCGTCCTGCTGGAAGTCAGCGCCGTGATGCCGCACGGCGTGATCCTGCACCGCATCGACGAAGGCGCGCGCGCCGAGTGCTTCGTGCTGCTGGCGGCGGATACCCACCCGGGCTACCCGCTGCCACGCCATAACGCGCTGCCCAAGGCCTCCAGCCTGCCGCTGCTGATGCACCACCAGGGCGGCTTCTGGCACATCGACCAGCTCACCGGTAAGGAAACTGCGCTCGCGCCGACGCCGAAACAGGAAAAACTGAGCCGCGTTCCGGCCCACACGCGTTTCGCCAGCGACCCTTATCCGGAACACTGGATCGTGCGCAGCGGCGCCGCGCACTTGCCGCCGGCGGAAGCAACCGCTTAAGTTGCGATCGAAGGCCTTTTCGGCAGCGGAATGAATGCCGTCTCGCCGGGCACCTTGTCGAAACGCTGAGCTTCCCAATCGTCGGCCGCCTTGACCAGGCGCTCCTTGCTCGACGAAACAAAATTCCAGAACAGGAAACGCTGGCCATCCAGCGGCTCGCCGCCGATGATGACGAATTGCGCGTCCGTATTCGCGGTGACGCGCTGCGATGTCGACGTTTCCAGCAAGGCCATGGTGTTCTGCGGCACCGGTGCGCCATCGATGTCGACCGACCCGCTGACCGGATAGACGGCCGCTTCCGGCGGCAAGCCGCGCAGGCTCAGTTCCTGGCCTGCTCTCAGGCTCACGTCCAGGTACAGCGTCTGGCTGAAGGTCTTGACTGGCGAAGAGCGGCCGAAGGCCGAGCCAATCAGCACGCGTACTTTCGCACCATCGACTTCCAGCTCCGGAATTGCCGCGGCAGGGGTGTGGGAAAACGAAGGTTCGTCCTCCTCATGCGCCTTGGGCAGCGCGGCCCACAGCTGCAGGCCATGTGTGCGGTGCGGCACACCCACCAGGTCTTTCGGGGTGCGTTCGGAATGCACGATGCCGCGGCCGGCCGTCATCCAGTTGATGGCGCCCGGCTCGATGCGCTGCAGCGTGCCCAGGCTGTCGCGGTGCTCCATCGCCCCCTCGAACAGGTAGGTGACGGTCGCCAGGCCGATATGCGGATGCGGGCGCACATCATGGTCGGCATCGGCCGGTACGTCGACCGGGCCGAAATGGTCGAAGAAAATGAAAGGCCCTACCGCCTGCTTGGCCGCAGCCGGCAGGTAGCGGCGCACAACAAAGCCGCCGCCCAGGTCTTTCTCATGGCCTTTCAGGATGTGCGCAATGCTCATGGCAATTACCCCAGCTTGGTGGAGATTTCGGTGGTCACGGCCGTCATCAGCTTGTGCACCGGGCACTTCTGCGAGATGGCCAGCAACTCTTCACGCTGTTCTTCGGTCAGCTCGCCGGTCAGGTGCAGCGTGGCGGCGAGGCGGTACACGCCCTTGCGCTCTTCGCTGGCGTCGCGCTCGGTGGTCACTTGCACGTCTTCGACCGGAATACCCTTGCGGCGGGCATACCAGATCACGGTCAGGGCCTTGCAGGCGCTGATGGCGGCATCGTACAAGTCGTGGGGCGAAGGCCCGGCATCGTTGCCGCCTTCTTCAATGGTGCCGTCGACGGAGACGATATGGTTGCGCACGTGCAGGATGCTGCGCATCGGAAGCGACTGGTCGCGGACTACTTTAACGGTCATATTGGTTTCCTGCTTGTTGGTTTATCCCGCAATTTACACCAACTTGCGTGCTACGCGGAAGCCCACCACATCGTTCGCCAGCAGGGCTGAATAGCCATTGCGGGCAGCCGAACGGAGATAGCGCGGCTGGTACAGCCAGGCGCCACCACGCAGGATGCGGCGCGCCTGGTCGCCGCCCTGCTCCCACGCACTGCCATCGGTCGGCGCGCCGAGGTAGTTGTCATGCACCGTGTCCTGCGCCCATTCCCAGACATTGCCATGCATGTCGAACAGGCCCCAGGGATTGGGCTGGTAGCTGCCGACGCGCGTGGTGCCGCCAAGGCTGCTGCCCTTCGGCCCGTCGTTGTAGGTGAAATGTCCGTCGTAATTGGCGTGTTCCGGCGTGACCTGGTCGCCGAAACTGAAGGCGGTATAACTGCCCGCACGGCAGGCATATTCCCATTCCGTTTCGCTGGGCAGGCGATATTCCTGGCCGGTTTTTTCGCTCAGCCATTGCAGGTAGAGCTGGGCGTCATGCCAGCTGACGCACACCACGGGATGGCGGTCGTCCTGCGCAAAGCCGGGCTGCTGCCAATCGACGTCCATCTTCGACTGCCAGCCCGTCGCCTTGACGAAGGCGCGCCACTCGCCCACCGTGACCGGATAGCGGCCCAGCGCGAACGATTGTTCGATGCCGACCCAATGTGCCGGCAGTTCGCGCTCCAGCCAGGTCTTTTGGGCGCCGGCTTTGGCAGCGACCTTGTGCTCATGGTCCGAAGATCCCATCTGGAAGCGGCCGGTCGGTATCAGCACCAGGTCCGGACCCACGCCACTGCCATCGGTGAACCGGTCGCGCAGGACGCCTTCGGCATCGGCCACCGGGCTGCTGGACGATGGCAGCAGGGCCGCCAGTTCGGCCGCCTTGCGCGCGGCCTGCTCCTTGCGGTGGCGCTCCTGCTCGGCGCGGTAGGCGGCTTCCGCCTTCAATTGCGCCATCTTGCGCTGGTATTCTTCCTCGGCCAGACGGGCTTTCAGGGCATCGGCATCGCGGCGGGCAATCAGCTGCTGGCGCAAGCGCTCCTTGCGTTCCTTCGCCTCCTGCTCGGCCTGCGCCTTGCGCTGCTTTTCCTGTTCGCGCCGCAGTTGATCCTGCCGCGCTTTTTCCTGCGCTGCAGCGAGGGCTTCGGCCTTGCGCCGTGCCGCCAGTTCGACTTCCTTCTGGCGCCGCTGTTCTTCCTCTTCGGCGCGCGCGATGGCATCGGCACGGGCCTGCTGTTCGCGCGCGGCACGCGCTTCACGCTCCTGCTGCTCCGCCGCCGCCCGCTCGGCCTTGCGCACAGCTTCGCGCTGAGCGGCTTCCTCGGCATCCGGTGCGCCGGCTTCCTTCAGCGCGTCCAGCAAGGCCGCGACCGAGTCCGGCCGCTCGCCGGCGCGATTGGCGAAGCCGCGCTTCAATACCTCCCATTGCTGCCGGGTGAGTGCGGCAGGCTTGGGCGGTTCCAGCAGCGCCGTTGGCTGGTCGAAAGGCAGCCTTCCTTCCAGCAGCTGGTAAATCATGACCGCCACCGCGTAAACATCGACCTGTGGCCGGGGTGCGCCCTGGCTAGTGCCGGCTTCCGGCGCGCGGTAGCCGGCGGTGCCGGCATTTGGCGCCGCCATGCCCAGGTCGGTGCCAGTTGAACGGGCTCGCGAGGCAATACCGAAATCGAGCAGCTTGATTTCGCCGGCTTTGGTCAGGAATACATTGCCGGGCTTGAGGTCGCGGTGCACCAGGCGGTGTTTCTCCCAGGCGTATTGCAGCGCATCGGCCACCGGTCGCAGCATCTGCTCGACCTGGTCCGGCGTGGCCTTGCCGTGCTCCGCCAGCCAGGCGTCAAGGTCCTGGCCCTCCAGGCACTCCATGATGATGAAGTAGCTGGAGGTGGCAGGATCCTGCGCCCACTCGTAGACGCGCACGATATTGTCGTGCGCCAGGCGGCGCGCCTGGGTCGCTTCCTCGATCAGCAGCTTGGCGTGGGCCGGGCTTTGGGTGAGCTGCGGCGGCAGGATCTTCAGCGCGACCACGGCGCTGTGGCCCAGTTCCGCATGGGTCGCCAGGTCGGTGGCTTGCCACACCTGGCCCATGCCGCCCATGCCGATCAGGCGTTCCAGCCGGTAGCGCCGGTTGTGCGGGCCGATTTCCTGGCCGGCCATCAGTCCCAGTTCGGTGCCCTGGCGCAGGATGGTGATGGGTGCGACGGCCCCTCCCGGCGGCGCGTATTCGGCGTCCAGGATGGCATTCTTGCGGCGGTCGAACTCTTGCAGGCTTAACAGGCCATCTTCGTGCAGGGCACGCAGTTCGCGAATCTTGTCTCGGGCTGTCTGCATCTCTCTCGTGCTTTACCTC
>Ga0055543_1000224_pt1 | contig 45523 bp, 40 predicted proteins | sample AraplaCvi_mMF_r2_2_FD_61186 | JGI IMG/M metagenome (GOLD analysis project Ga0055543, IMG submission 61186) | Arabidopsis root microbial communities from North Carolina, USA - plate scrape MF_Cvi_mMF_r2 | ecosystem: Host-associated > Plants > Roots > Endosphere | place: USA: North Carolina | reverse complement strand
CTGTTCGAGCGTTCCCAGAACTGGAGCTCGATCAACCAGGTTGGTCAGAGGTTGCACGGACACGTGCTCGAGCGCGCTCAAACGTGGATGCGCCCTAGGCGGCCGGCCTCCTGCGGCCAGGAGCGGCCGCTTTTCAAAATCATCTGTTAGCCTTGTAATGAACGACATTCTCGCTGCACATAAACATAGCTCGCGGCATCGCGCTGAAATAGTGGGAAGTACCCGATGCGGGTGCTTCCATTGCCTCGCTAACTTTAGTCCGAGCGAAATTCGAGACTGGGTTGATTGGCCGGAAGGCACTCCGCCTGAGCTGGAGCTTGATGCCGGGACGACAGCATTGTGCCCAAACTGCGGGATCGACTCGGTGATTGGGTCCAGTTCTGGATTTCCTGTGACGACCGAGTTCCTTAGTCAAATGCGAAAACATTGGTTTGAAGATTGATCAGGCTCTGGTCAAATTCGGCCACAACCGGCCCTTCAGTTACTTGCGCCCTTGCTAAAATGGCAGAAAATTGATGATTAGAGATTAAATGTCCTGGAATTATCGAGTTATGAGCCGCAATGATGAGCTCTCTATCTATGAGGTCTACTATAGGGAAGACGGAACAGTCGAGGGGTACAGTGCTGTACCAACTTTTCCTGCCGCTGGAACTTTGGAAGAGCTGCGCGAAAACTGCCGTCAATATATGAGTGCGTTGGATAAACCTGTATTGCGATTCGAAGAGTAGCTGCACGGCGAAAAATAGTGCCCAAAGGCCGAGCGCAATTTTGCGTGAGCCCGAGTAGTCACAACCGGCCAACAACGGACGTCACCATAAGAACAGAAATAAGGAATTAGATGGATAAAGAATTAGCCTTCCAAACCCTGAAGAGCTTTCTCGCTAGAGTCCCCGCAATCGTGCAACCATTTGGTACCGGCCTTGAGGATGATGGAAGCTGGTGGATAAAATTTGCAATTGACATTGATCATCCGCTGGCCTGGCAAGTTGTACAGGAAATGGGGCACGTACTGAATTACGTGTCGATAGACGAGCGTCTTCCGACGTCATTTATTCCCGTGTCGCCGCCTCCGTACATGAATGGCGGGCCAAGAGACTATTTGTCGTGGGTAATTGAATGCTCAGATAAAGAATTTACGCCGATGACCACTGCGGAGTGGCTTGAAGGGCGACTTCCACGACCGGTTGATGATCTCGCCCTGTGGAAGGTTGAAGAGTGATGGCTCAAGTCGGCCAGAACCATTCTCTGCCACTTTTAGCGATCCAACAAATGAGAGTATTTTGCCCAGAGTCGTGGCCACAAATCCCAGGAATCGATTATTCCGCGGAAATCAGTTTGCGTTCGATTTTGCCAAAGATTGGGCAACAGGCGCACGCATTTTTCTATTCCGATGATTTGCCTGTTGGCGAAGTCGTGTATGTTCTTTGGCAGCCACCATATACCGCAATAAACGGTTGGAGCGAAGCGCCGTCCGAGATTGCAAAGAGCTTCATTTTGACTGTACGGGCAGGCCATCCATCGAAGCTCCGTGCCCATCAATATCGCTACGAATTCGAAGTAATCGCTTGTGAGCCGCTGCTTCCGAAAATAAGAGCTACTTCTGGAAATTGGGCTCTTGAAGAATGCTTAGACACGACCAAAAGACCACCAAAGGTTTTTTTGATTTGGGAAGAAGTTTCCTGGTGCGGCATCGCAAATGTCGATGGCATCAAATACGTCTGCGCAAACACATCCACAGAGGCTCATCTGGAGCTATTAATGGAAGAAGTCGATGGTGAGATCAATGGCCTTTTGTCTATCCATTACAATCCCGGTGGAGAGTATTGCTATTTCGGTTGGCGTAAGCTTTCAGCAAATGAAAGCAGCGCTGTTAAAGGCGCCATGAAACAAGCTGTCCAGCTCAATGATTCGTGCAAAGAATACCTCCGCGCATAAGTGATTCTATAATCAAGGGTGGATCGGATATTTAGCGCGAGGGTCCGCAAAGGGGCGGAAACTGCCTATGGTCGGCCCCATGTGTCACGTCAAGTCAGAATGAAGTGAACTCATCCCTGCCGGCTGAGCGGGGAATGTGCATACCCGGTCGCGCCCTGCCCGTTTGGCGGCATACAGGGCGGCATCGGCGCGCTGCAGCAGCTCGCCCAGCGCTTCGCCAGGCTGGTGCTCAGCCACGCCGGCGCTGATCGAGACTTCCATGGCCGACAGCGCGCCATCGAAGCGCAAGGCGCGCACTTCGCTGCGTAGCCGCTCGGCGAACTGCAGGCTGTGCTGGAGGTCGAGCTTGGGCAGGAACACGGCAAATTCGTCGCCGCCGTTGCGCACGGCAATGTCGATGCGGCGCGTGTGGCTGTTGAGCAGGCTGCCGATGCGTTGCAGCACCAGGTCGCCGACCAGGTGGCCATGGTTGTCATTGATTTGCTTGAACCGGTCGACATCGAACACCAGCAGGCCGACCCGCTCGGCCGGGTCGCGCTCGTGCTGCTGCAGCAGGCGGGCGGCGGCATCTTCCATATAGTGGCGCGTGTACAGGCCGGTCACCGCATCGCGCACCGCCAGCTGGTAGTATTTGGAGCGGTCCTTTTCCAGCGCGCTGTTGTCATGCTGGGCGCGCCGCAAGTCTTCATAGGCCGACAGCAGCTTCTGGTGCACCTGCTCCAGCTCCTGCTGCTGGCGCGCCTCGGTGGTGACGTCTTCATAGATCGTGACAAAACCCATGACCCGACCCTGTTCGTCGCTCATGGGGCGCCCGGTCACCTGCAGGACCGTGCCATTGGCGCGCGTGCGCCGGAAACGGTGCGGCACGAACTGGCGCGCCAGGTTGATGCGCTCGCGCACCTGGGCTTCCGCATCGCCCGGCCCGAATTCGCCGCGCAGGGCATTGAAGCGGAACAGGTCCTCCAGCAGCACCCCCGGCTGCATCAGGCTGTCCGGGAAATCCAGGCATTGGCAGAATGTCTCGTTCCAGAAGCGGAACTGCAGGTCGCGGTCGATGATGGACAGGCCGACCGGCAGGTATTGTATGGCACGCAGCAAGTCCGCCATCCCGACCTGCACGCCATGCTCGCTCGTTTCGCTCAACATGTCCGGGCTCCCTGCAGCGTGCCTGCCTGCCAACGTCAGTGAAGAATATGCGCCAACTTGTCGGGGTTGCGCACCACGTAGATGCCGGTGATGCGCTGGCCGTCGGTGGCAAAGCCTTGTGCCGACTCCAGCTGGCCGTCCACGAAGCGCAGCAGGCCGGGCTCGCCGTTGACCATGGCCGCGCGGTATTCGATGGCGCCCAGCTTGTGCATGCCCGCGTACAGCGCGGCGATCTTGTCCGGATCGGTAATGACGATGCCGAAGGACTTGACCTTGCCGCCGCCGTCGCCGACCAGTTCCAGGTCTTCCGCCAGCAAGGCCCGCACCGCAGCCTTGTCGCCGCTGGCCGAGGCTTCCACGAAGCGCTGCAGCAGCTGGCGGTGCGTGTCGGCCGGGATGTCGAAGCGCGACTGGCCCTGCTGCACGCGCTCGCCGGCCCGGCTCACCATCTGGCGGCAGGCCGCTTCCGATTTGCCCAGTTGCTCGGCCACCTCGTTGTAGTCGTAGTCGAACACCTGGCGCAGCAGGAAGGCGGCGCGCTCCTCGGGGCCCAGGCGCTGCAGCAGCCACATATACGCCAGCGACAGGTCGCTGGCGCGTTCCGCCTGGACTTCCGGCGTTTCCTCGTCGATCGCCACCAGCGGCTCGGGCAGCCACAAGCCCTCGTAAGCCTCGCGTTCGGCGACGGCGGCGCGCAGGCGGTCGATGGCGAGCCGCGTGACCACGGTGACCAGCCAGGCTTCGGCCGACTGCACGCTGCCGGTATCGGCGCCCTGCCAGCGTATCCAGGCATCCTGCACCACGTCTTCGGCGTCGGCACGCACGCCGAGCATGCGATAGGCGATGGCAAACAACCGCGCACGGTGCGCGGCAAATACGGTTGGATTATTCATGACGCAGGACTATACCCGACCTTGTGCACTTTCAGCAGCACCTCGCGCAGCTCGCGCACGCGCGGCGGTTTGCTCAGCACTTCGTCCACGCTGGCCGGCTTGGCATCCACATCGCCTTCCGGAATCAGGCGCTGGCCCCAGCCGGTGACCAGGATCACCGGCGTGGCCGGCGACAGCTCCTTGATGCAGCCGGCCACCTTGCGCCCATCGACGTGCGGCATGCCCAGGTCGCTGAATACCGCGTCGAAAGGCTGGCTCGATGCCATCGAGGCGCGGAACTGTTCGATGCCGGCGGCGCCGCCATTGGCCGCGATCACCGTGTGGCCATCGCGCTGCAGGATGGTGGTCATCGACGCCAGCACGGCCGGGTCGTCGTCGATCACCAGCAAGCGCATGGGCTCGGCCACCGCCACGGCCGTGGCCGGCGCTTCCAGCGGCGGCATGGCGGGATGCGCCAGCGGCAGCGGGAAGGCCAGCGAGACCGTGGTGCCCTGCCCGATCATCGATTCCACCTGCACCACGGCGCTGTGGCGCTCCGCCATCGAATTGACGGTGGCCAGCCCCAGGCCGCTGCCGCGCTCGCCCTTGGTGGTGAAGAACGGGTCCAGGCAGTGGCGGCGCGTCGATTCGTCCATGCCGACGCCGCTGTCGACCACGTCGACGATGGCGTGCTCGCCGCTGCTGCGGGTGCGCAGGGTCAGCGTACCGCCTTCCGGCATGGCGTCGACGGCATTGAACACCAGGTTGGTCAGGGCTTCGCGGATTTCCGGCTCGGAGCCCATCACCGACGGCAGCCCCGGCGCCAGCTCCAGCTTCATGGCAATCACCACGCCGCGCTGCTGCGGCATGTCGCTCCAGCGCGCCCGGGTCAGGTCGGCCACCTGCTGCGCCAGCACGTTCAGGCTGACGCTGGTCAGCTCCATCTGCGGTTCGCGGCGGCGGTACAGCTCGCGCATGCGCGCCACGGTGGCCGCCACGTCGTCGATGGCGCGCGCGATCACCTGCAGGTTGCTGCGCCCGCTGGCACTCAGGCCGGTTTCGGTTTCCAGCAGGGTCTCGGTATAGAGCGCCACCGGCGAAATGGCGTTGTTGATGTCGTGCGCGATGCCGCTGGCCATCTGGCCCAGTGCCCGCAGCCGTTCCTCGCGCGTGACCGACTGCTGCGTCGCGTGCAGGGTGTGGTAGGCCTGCTGCAGTGCGCCGTACAACTGTGCCTGGCGCGCCGCCAGCGCGGCGTGTTCGCTCAACTGGCGCAGGAACTCGCATTCGCCGCTGGAGAAGGCATTGGTGACGGTACGCGCCACGGCCAGCACGCCGAAGACCACGCTCTCCGCTTGCAGCGGCGCCAGCACCAGGCTGCACAGCCCACCGCGCGCCAGCCGGTGCGGGAAGGGATATTCGCTGCCGCTGATGTCCGGCTCATACACCAGCTGCCCTTTCACGCAGCGCGACAAGCCGTTGTTGTCGATCGAGACCTGGGAACCCTCCTTCAGCGCCGCATCGCCCGGCAGCAGGGCATTGCCCAGGCCGACGCAGCTCGCTTCCAGAACGCCTTCCTGCAGCAGGAAGACACAGGCGAAATCCACCGGCAGCTGGTCTTCCAGGTTGCGCACCAGCACCTGCAGGATGCTGCGCAAGTCCTGCCGCTCGCCGATCGAGCGCGTCATCTGGTGCAGCAGGCTGAGCCGCCCGAGCTGGGCCTGCACTTTCAGTTCCGCGCTGTGGCGCACCGCCATCTCGTCATGCAGGGCGGCATTGGCGCTGACCAGCTCATCGCGCGACACCGTCGTCGCGCGCAGGCGCTCGGTCATGGCATCGAAGGCGCGCGCCAGGTCGCCCACCTCGTCCACCGCATTCATGTTCATGCGGAAATCCAGCTTGCCCGCTCCCACCAGTTCCACGCCGCGCCGCAGCCGCTCCAGCGGGTGCGCCACGCTGCGGATGGTCAGGGCCAGCGCGCCCAGCACCGTCAGTCCCAGCAGCAAGCCCAGTCCCGCCGCCACTGCCGACGCCTGCTGCTGCGCCTGCAGCACGCCCTGGCGGCTGCGCCGCGCCAGTTCTTCGGCGTCGCTGATCATGTCCTGGGTCTTCGACATCAGCTGGCCGAACAGGCGCGCTTCCAGCTGGTGCAGCACCTCGCCGCGTTCCGGCGTGGCGCGCAATTCCTGGCGCACCAGCACCAGTTCGGAGAAGTGGCGCGCCAGCACCGGCAGGTTTTCCTGCAGCTCGCGCAGCAGGCGGCCTTCGTCGCCATCGCGGAACAGGTCGTCGCGCAGCAGCAAGCCTTGCAGCGATTCCTTGCGCAGCTGCCACTGCACATGGGCGCGCCGTTCCTGCGATTGGGCGTATTCCAGCGACAGGTAGCGCAGCGCCACCACGCCGGCCGCGATTTCGCCGGCACGCTCATTGCGCTGCAGCTCCTGCCGCACCTGGCGCGTGGCGCCGATCATCAGCAGCACGGCCAGCGCCACGCCGGCCACGCACAGCCACTGGGCCCACTTGAGGCGAGTGATAATTTTCATGGTGGCTCAGTGGATCACGGTGACGGCCGTCGGCCGCACCTCGCCCATCCCTTCCAGGTACACATTGTCGAGGAAATTCGGCACTTCGCGCGCGTTGGCCAGGCGGTTGCGGATGGCCCAGCGGGCGCGGTCTTCAAAGGCCAGCAGCAGCGACTGGTCCAGTTCCAGGCCGAAGTGGTAGGTCGGCCAGGCTGCCACCACTTCGTCGCGATTCAGCTTGGCGGTGGCCGGCAGCAGGGGCTGCGCTTCTTGCGGCGAGCGTTCGCACCAGGCCGAGCCCTGCTCGATGGCCTGCAGCAGGCGCGGGATCACGGCGGCCCGTTCGCCGGTGAAGCGCTGCAGGGCGACCAGGTTGTAAATGCTTTCGTAAGCCTGTTCGCCGGAGAAGCTGACCGCGGTATCGCCCAGCTGCTTGCGCATGGCGCCGAGATAGGGTTCCCAGCCGGCCACCGCGTCCACGTCGCCGCGCTGCAGCGCCTGGCCCAGTTCTTCCGGCTTGTAGTTGATCATGGTGACCTCGCTGCCATCCATGCGCTGCCAGTTCAGGAACACGTCCAGCGTGAACTGGCCCGAGGTGCCCTGGGTGACGCCAATGCGCTTGCCCTTCAGGCTGGCGGGCGTCAGCACGCCATGGTCGCGGCGGCCGATGATGCCGTGGTCCTTGGCAGTGCGAAAAAAGGTGGCCAGCACCTTGACCGGCACGCCGTCCATGGCGGCAAACACGATCGGGATATCGGCCACCGTGCCGACATCGGCCTTGCCGTCCACCACCGCCTGCATCGCGGCCTTGCCGCTGGAAAAAGGCAGCACCTTGACCTGCAAGCCCTGCTCGGCAAAAAAGCCGCGCTGCTGGGCCGCCACCACCGCGCAGGTGCCGACATATGCCGTATTGGCCGCGATCACCAGCGCCTGCGCCGGCAGCGCCGGCCGCCGTTGCTGCTGCCACAGCCAGGCCACGCCGAGCGCCAGCACAATGAACAACACCGCAAGGACCTGCATGGTTCGGCTACGCATGTTGCACCTGTTGGGTAGTTTCCGGCGCCAGCGGCAATTCCACCCAGAAGGTGCTGCCCTGGCCCGGCTGGCTCTCGACGCCGATGGCGCCTTGCATGGCCTCGACCACGCGCCGGGTGAGGGCGAGGCCAAGGCCGCTGCCCTCCTCCTCTTCGTCGCGCCCGAGGCGGTGGAAAGGCTGGAAAATATGCTGCACCTGGTCCGGTTCCAGCCCCGGCCCGGTGTCGCTGACGGAAATACGCAGGCGCGCGCCGTCCGCCTCAGTGCAGGCCACGGCAACGCGGCCCTGTTCATGGTTGTACTTGATGGCGTTGGAAAGCAGGTTGATCAGCACCTGCACCAGGCGCGTGCGATCGGCACACAGGCGCCGTGCCGGCACCTCGCCGAAACCGAGGCTGATATCGCGCTTGGCCGCCAAAGGCGTCACCATCATGCGGCATTCCTGCAACACCGTAGGCAAATCCACCGCATCCATCGCCAGCGGCACCTTGCCCGCTTCGATGCGCGCCAGGTCGAGGATTTCATTGACCAGCTTGAGCAAGTGCTGGCCGGACTGCACGATATTGCGCGCAAAGCGCTGCTTTTCCAGTTGCGTGGCCGGCAGCTTGTCGGCCGCCAGGATCTGCGCGAAACCAAGGATGCCATTGAGCGGCGTGCGCAGCTCATGGCTCATGTTCGACAGGAAGCGCGACTTTTCAGCGTTGGCATGTTCGGCGGCAGTGCGCGCCTGTTCCAGCCGGTGGTTGGCTTCCGCCAGTTCCATCACGTTCTGGCGCAGCTGGCGTTCCAGTTCGGCGTTGGCCAGGCGCAAGGCGCGCGTGGCCTGGGCCCGCGCCAGGACGGGCAGCAGGGACGAAGCCTTGAACGGCTTGACGATGTAATCGAGGGCCCCGCCCTGCATGGCACGCACCGCCGTGGCAATGCTGCCTTCACCGGTCATGATGATGCAGGCCAGGTCGGGATCGAGCTGCAGCGCCTCCCTGACCAGGCCAATGCCATCCATGCCAGGCATGTTCAGGTCGGACAGCATCAGGTCAAAGGACTGGCTGCGCAGCAGCTCCAGCGCCGACTCGGCGCTGGCACAGCCTTCGGCATCGAACTGGTACTGGCGCAGCACATCGCACAACGCCACGGTGTGGACGCTCTGGTCGTCAACGATGAGAATGCGCTGCTTGCGAACTTCCGTCATGCAATCCTCGCGAAGGCGGGCGTGCTTTGATTATGCCGCTTGACAAGTCGCTAAAGTCTCACCAAATCTAACCGCTATTGAAATGCTTGCCGGTTCGGCGTGACAGTTTCAGAATGGACATACCCATGCGCCGCCTCTCCTGCCACCGAAGCACGCCGCTGATGCTGACAAGTTTGTTGGCGCTCTGGCTATTTTCCCATCCCTGGCGCGGCATCTGGCACGACGGCATGCTGTATGCCGTCCAGGCGCTGCGCCGCCTCTACCCCGGCAACTTCCAGGGCGACCTTTACTTCCTGCACGGCTCGCAGGATGCGTTCACGCTGTTCAGCCCGCTCTATGCTGCCGCCATTGCAGCCTTTGGCCTGCAGCGAGCAACCCTCATTCTGCTGGTGGCGGGTTATGTGCTGTGGGTCGGCGCCGCCGCTTTTCTCGCCTCCGCCCTGCTGCGCGGCCTGTATCTCTGGCTCGGCCTGGCGATGCTGTTTGCCTGGCCGGCCGACTACGGGCCGAGCGCGGACGTGTTCCACCTGGCCGAAGCCATGCTGACGCCGCGCCTGTTTGCCGAAGGGCTGGGCCTGCTGGCACTGGGCTGCTTCGTGCGCCGGCGCTGGGCCTGGGGCTTGCTGCCCGCTGTCCTGGCGCTGGCCCTGCATCCGCTGATTGGCTGCGCGCCCTTGCTGGCGGGCGCATTGCTGCTGGCCTGGGGCAATTGGCGTGCCCTGGCAGCGGTACTGCTGGCGGGCCTGGCGCTGGTAACGGCCCTGGTGGGCGCGGGCATCGCGCCCTTCGACCGATTGTTGCTGAGCATGGATGCGCAATGGCTGGCCCTGGTCAACGCGCGGGCGCCAATGATGTCCTGGACTGCCTGGCAGGCGCAGGACTGGGTGAGCCGCAGCGCAGTGGCGTTCAGCCTGGTGCTGGCTGCCGGCTGGCTGGCGGACGGGGTGGCAGCGCGCCTGTTCCGCTGCGCGGCGGCGCTGGGTGCGCTGGGCTTGCTGGCCAGCTGGCTGGGCACAGGGCTGGCCAATAATCTGCTGCTGCTGCAGGTCCAGCCCTGGCGCCTGCTGTGGATCACGCAATTGTGCTCGTGGCTGGCCCTGGCCTGGCTGCTGGCTGCCTGCTGGCAGCGCGAGCGCCTGCTGCGCGCACTGCTGCTGGCCCTGTGCCTGGCCGCCCTCACCCGCAATACCGTGGGCGGCGCGGTGGCCGTGCCGGCGGCATGGCTGCTGTGCTACCTGGCGCCGCGCCCGCCCTTGCGCTGGCCAGCCTGGGGCAATGCGGCCGCGCTGGCCTGCCTGGCGGGATTGACGGGCGCCTGGCTGTTCGAAGTGACGCAGCTGACCCTGAAAACGGCGGCCGCCGACGCAGCGCTGTCAGCGGGCTGGCTGGTGCTGCTGTGGGGGGCGGCCGCCCTCAAGCTGGGCGGCGGTGCCTTGCTTGGCACCGGCTTGCTGCTGCTTACCTGGCGCTGCAGCCACAGCGCGCGCAAGGCGCAGCAGTTGCTGGCCTTTGGCCTGGCTTTCGCAATGGCGAGCGTATCGGCCCTGCATGCAGCCGCACCGCAGCGCCGCCAGCACGAGCTGTCGCCTGGCGGGGCGCGCGCAGTCGACGCGGCATTCGCGCCGCTGGTTGCGCCGCATGCGGTGCTGTACTGGCGCAATAACGTGATGGTGAGCTGGTTCGTGCTGCACCGCTCCAATTACGCGTCCAATGCCCAGGTCACGGGCCTGGCCTTCAATCGGGGCACCGCCGTCGAGGGCATGCGCCGCATGGCGCGGTTGCGCCAGCTTGGCGGGGAGGATGCGGTGGTCGCACTGGATAATTTGCAGAGCCGCCTCGGCGCGCGACTGCTGCCGCCGAGCCGCGCCGGGCTGCAGTTCGTGTGCGCCGATCCGGCACTGGATTATGTCGTACTCGATACGCCGCTCGGCGGCGGCGCCATCGCCCAGGCCAGCGATACCGAGTACGGCAAGACTTACTACCTGTTTGACTGCGCCCGCTTGCGCGGGCACTAGCTTACTTCGACAGCAGCATCTCGTTCATGCGCTTGACGAAGGAGGCCGGGTCGGCCAGCGTGCCGCCTTCGGCCAGCAAGGCCTGGTCGAACAGGATGTGGGCCCAGTCCCGGAACTTGTCGCCGGCGGTGTCTTCGTATTTCAGGCGCGTGACCAGCGGGTGCTGCGGGTTGATTTCCAGGATAGGCTTGGACTCCGGCGCGGCCTGGCCGGCTGCCTTCAGCATGCGCAGCAGGTTGCCCGACAATTCATGCTCGTCGGCCACCAGGCAGGCTGGGGAATCGGTCAGGCGGAAGGTGACGCGCACTTCCTTGGCCTTCTCGGCCAGCGCTTCCTTCATCTTGCCGACCAGTTCCTGGTACTGGGTTTCGGTCTCGGCGTGTTCCTTCTTCTCCGCCTCGTCCTCCAGCTTGCCCAGGTCCAGGCCGCCCTTGGCCACGGAATGCAGTTCCTTGCCTTCGAAGTCGTTCAGGAAGGACAGCATCCACTCGTCGACGCGGTCAGTCAGCAGCAGCACTTCGACGCCTTTCTTGCGGAAGATTTCCAGGTGCGGCGAGTTCTTGGCGGCGGCGTAGCTGTCGGCAGTGACGTAGAAGATCTTGTCCTGGCCTTCCTTCATGCGGCCGACATAGGCTTCCAGCGATACGTCCTGCACATCGCTGTCATTGTGGGTCGAGGCGAAGCGCAGCAGCTTGGCCAAGCGTTCCTTGTTGGCGAAGTCTTCGCCGACGCCCTCTTTCAGCACCTGGCCGAATTCGGTCCAGAAGGTGGCGTACTTGTCCTTCTTTTCCTGCTCGTCGGCGTTGGCCAGTTCTTCCAGCATGCCCAGCACGCGCTTGGTCGAGCCTTCGCGGATGGCTTTCACATCGCGCGACTCCTGCAGGATCTCGCGCGAGACGTTCAGCGGCAGGTCGGCCGAATCGATCACGCCCTTGACGAAGCGCAGGTAGGTCGGCATCAGCTGCTCGGCGTCGTCCATGATGAACACGCGCTTGACGTACAGCTTGATGCCGCCGCGCTTGTTGCGGTCCCACAGGTCGAACGGCGCCTTGGCCGGGATGTACAGCAGTTGGGTGTATTCGCTGCGGCCTTCCACGCGGTTGTGGGTGTAAGCCAGCGGCGCGCCGAAGTCGTGCGACACGTGCTTGTAGAATTCTTCGTACTGTTCCGGCGTGATCTCGCTCTTGGAGCGGGCCCACAGGGCGCTGGCCTGGTTGATGGTTTCCAGCTCGTCCTTCAGCACGTTTTCCTTCTTCTCGGCGTCCCACTCTTCCTTCTGCATCTGGATCGGCAGCGAGATGTGGTCGGAGTACTTGCGGATGATGGACTTCAGTTTCCAGCTTGAGAGCAGCTCGTCCTCGCCCTCGCGCAGGTGCAGGATGATGTCGGTGCCGCGGCCGGTTTTTTCGATCTGCTCGATCGAGTAATCGCCCTCGCCGGCCGATTCCCAGCGCACGCCTTCGGAGGCGTCCAGGCCGGCGCGGCGCGATTCGACGGTGATCTTGTCGGCCACGATGAAGCCGGAATAGAAGCCGACGCCGAACTGGCCGATCAGGGCCGCGTCCTTCTGCTGGTCGCCGGACAGTTTGCCAAAGAATTCCTTGGTGCCCGACTTGGCAATGGTGCCGAGGTGGGAAATCGCCTCGTCGCGGCTCATGCCGATGCCGTTGTCGGAAATGGTGATGGTGCGCGCTTCCTTGTCGAAGCTGACGCGGATCTTCAGTTCGTGGTCGTTGCCGTACAGGGCGTCGTTGTTGATCGCTTCAAAACGCAGCTTGTCGGCCGCATCGGAGGCGTTCGAGACCAGTTCGCGCAGGAAGATTTCCTTGTTCGAGTACAGCGAATGGATCATCAGTTGCAGCAGTTGCTTGACTTCTGCCTGGAACCCCATGGTTTGCTTGTTTTCTGCCATTTTTACCTCAATAGTCTTATCAGGAACTTCGGAATTGCCCACATGGGGCCGCCCGGGCCGATTTCAAGCCCCGGCAACGTTTCAAAAATACAACCTTGTTGTGGACAAGGACTTATGGTTCTCTTAGCATGGTAACAACAACGCGCCGGAGAAACCGTGATCAACGAAGGCCTGCTGCATGCCACCCTGCCGAAGGACACGTCGGACGCTTCCATGGTGCGCTGGATGCGCCTGGTGCTGGCCGTAGCCTGCCTGTTTACCCTGGTGGTCGAACCGAGCGGGCGCGCCGATCCGCTGTCGCTGGGCGTGTTCCTGGCCTACCTGCTGCAAAGCGTGACCCTGCTCCTGCTGGCCAACCGCTCGCTGCTGGTGCGCAGCAAGCTGGTGCACTGGCTCGATGTGGGCTGGTTTACGCTGATGGTGTACGTCACCGGCGGCGATGCCAGCTTCTATTTCCTGCTGTTTTTCTTTGCCATCCTGACTTCCGCCTTCAGCCACGGCTTCGAAGAAGGCGCGCGCATCACCATGGCCGCCTCGCTAGCCTTCGCACTGACCTCGCTGTACACCCACAGCCAGGCCGAAATGGCCGTGGTCATGCTGCGCGCCACCTTCCTGCTGGCGCTCGGCTACATGATTGCCCACTGGGGCGGAATGGCCATGATCCAGCGCCAGCGCATGGCTTTGCTGCATGCGGTGAGCCAGATGTCCAACCCGCGCTTCGGGGTCGACCGCACCATCAGTTCCGTGCTGGAGCAGACGCGCCAGTTCTACAACGCCCATAGCTGCATCCTGCTGATGCACGATAACAGCGCGGCCAGCTGGACCCTGCGCGCAGCCAGTTCGGCCAACGCCGGGCGCCCGATTCATGCCAGCAACCTGGCGCCGGATGCCGCCGCACCGCTGCTGGTGTGCGGCGAAGATGCCATCCTGCTGTTGCGCCAGCCGCGCGGCGCCTGGCTGCGGCGCGTGCTGCAGGTCAAGCGCTATGAAAGCGAACAGCAGCGCTGGGTGGCCGAAGACAGCGAAGCCGGCGCAACCCTGGCCGAACTGCTCGACGCGCTATCGCTGATCGCAGTACCGCTGCCGCTGCGGCGCGGCTCCGGGCGCCTGATCGTGGTCTCGCAGCGCCATCACTTCCACAAATCGGACGCCCTGTTCCTGCTGCAGATTGCGGCCCAGGCCTTCCCCGTGATCGAAAACATCGAATTGCTCGACCGCATGGCCTCCGAAGCGGTGCTGCGTGAGCGCGAGCGTATCGCCCGCGACTTGCATGACACCACGATCCAGCCCTATATCGGCCTGCGCCACGGCGTCTCGGGCATCCGCCTGAAAGCCGATCCCGGCAATCCGCTGGTGCCGGACCTGGACAACCTGCTCGACGTCACTTCGCAGGTGGTGCGCGACCTGCGCAACTATGCCAAGAGCCTGCGCGGCGGGCTGGAAATGAAGGAACCGGAATTGCTGATCGCCCTGCGCCGGCAGGCGGCGCAGCTGCGCCAGTTCTACGACGTGCACATCAATGTCGATACCAAGGGCGAATTGCATATGAGCGACCGCCTGGCGGCCGAAGTGTTCCAGATCGTCAACGAAGGCATGAGCAATATCTGCAAGCACACAACGGCGCGCAACGGCTATATCGAACTGGCCTGCACCGCCGGCCAGTTGAGCGTGCGCATTGAGAATGAATGTTCGGGCCAGCCGGTGCTAGACTTTACACCGAGCTCAATCGCAGAACGCGCCGCCGCGCTGGGCGGCGAAGCGCGCGTGCTGCGCGGCCGCCAGAACAATACTGCCGTACAGATTGTGATTCCGGTGTGAGGTGAGTATGGGGCAAGCCGATAAACGTATCCGCATCATGCTGGTCGATGACCACAAGACCCTGCTATGGGGCCTGGGCAAGCTGATCGAAAGCGAAGCGCTGAACATGCTGGTGGTGGGCACGGCGCGCGACTGCGACAGCGCGCTGGCCATGGCGCCTGAAGTGCTGCCCGACGTGATCCTGCTGGACATCGACCTGGGCGGCACCTGTTCGCTGGACATCATGCCGCGCCTGCTGGCCGGCTGCAACGGCGCACGCGTGCTGGTGCTGTCGGGCACGCGCGACCGCGAGCTGCTGGACCGCGCGGTGATGCTGGGCGCGCGCGGCGTGGTCAGCAAGGACGAACCAGCCGAGATCGTGCTGAAAGCCATCGAGAAAGTCCATGGCGGCGAGCTGTGGCTCGATGGCGTCATGCTGAGCCGCGTGTTCGAAGCCATGCGCAACCCGCAGGCGGCGCGGCGGCAAGATCCCGAGCTGGACAAGATTGCCCAACTGACCGCCAAGGAAAGGCGTATTTGCAGCCTGATCGCAACCGGCGGCGGCGCGGTTAACAAGGCCCTGGCGCAACAACTCTTTATTTCCGAACACACTTTGCGCAATCACCTGACCACCATCTACCACAAGCTGGGCGTGTCAAACCGCCTGGACCTGTACGTCTTCGCCACCAAGCACAGGCTCGACCAGGCCGACCTGTAGCGCCTCCTCCGCCCCCTGCCTACTACCGGCAGGGGTGTCGAAAATATTTCCACCAACACATCTTCATTGAACCGGGACAAATGTCCCGATTCCTGCTGGAAAAAAAGGAGTTCTGTCACGGCCAAAACAGGACAGATGTTTGATGGAACTCAACGCGCGAAAGCCTAAAGTGGACTCATCAGCACGGCACACAATGTCGGCTGAGACTAAAACCAGGCAAGGCCAACACAACCATGTCCGGAGTACAGAATGCGTAACCGACTCATGCCGCCACGAATCGCAAGCTTCATCGTCGAGGAAGACGGACGGGCCTTTTACGAATATGTGCTTGTAGCCTCACTGACAGTTGTCGTCGGCATCATTGTGCTTCTGGCGCTTGGAAAAGGCAGGTGAAGCGGGCTTGTTCCGTGAAGCTGCAAACACTTTGGTGCAGTTATTAAACGTCCTGAAAGGAATCATCATGAAAGCCATCCAAAAATTCATCCGTGACGAACAAGGCGTGACCGCTATCGAATACGGCCTGATCGCAGCCCTGATCGCTGTCGTGATCATCGCCGCCGTGAAGCTGATCGGTACCCAGCTGGACAAGACCTTCGACAAGATCGGCACCGCGCTGACCACCGCCAACAGCTAAATGCTGCCTGCGTCCGGAGAGGCTTCCCCCCTTGCCTCCCCGGACGGATTTTCTTCTGGAGGGTGATCGTGAAAAATGCACTCTTACACTTCCTCCGCAACGACTCCGGCGTCTCCGCAATCGAGTACGCACTGCTTGGTGGACTGATCGCAGTGGTCATCGTCGTCAGCGTTGGCAAGGCCGGTACCCAGCTCCTTGCGTTGTTCACCTTTGTCAAGTCCCAAGTCCTGCAGGCCACATCATGAGCGCTGTCCTTACCCAACGCATTGCGACCCGCCCCAGCCTGTCACGCGCCCTGCTGCGCGAACATGCCCTGCTGCTCGCCATCGTCGGGCTGGAACTTGGCGCGGCCCTGGCCCTGTGCTCTGCCTACCCGGAAAAATACCGTCACAACCTGCAACTGGAAGGTTATCTCGCCACCCTCGCCCTGGGGCTGGTGTTTGCACTGTGCGGCTATACGATTTACGTCATGCTTTTCAAGCGCCCCGAACACCTGGTGCGCTACCTGAAAGAACACCTGGCCGCCTACCTGACGCGCGAACGCCTGCTGTTCGCAGCGCCGGTGCTGGGCATGATGCCGTTGTTTGCGGCCAGCTTCACGGTCCTGAAAGCCGCCGTGCCGATGGCGCAGCCCTATGCCTGGGATGCCCGCATGGCCGCCGCCGACGCCTGGCTGCATGGCGGGGCGCAGCCCTGGGAACTGCTGCAGCCCGTGTTCGGCCATCCTGTCATGACGGCCATCCTGAATTTCAATTACCACCTGTGGTTCTTCATCGTCCTGGCCACGGTGTACTGGCTGGCCTTCAACCTCGAACGGCGCCAGCTGCGCATGCAATTCATGCTGAGCTTTGTGCTGAGCTGGAGCCTGCTGGGCAATGTCATGGCCATGCTGTTTTCTTCCGTGGGCCCCTGCTACTACGGCTTCCTGGTGCCGGGCGCCGATCCTTTTGCCGGACTGATGCATTACCTGCGCGATGCCGACAAGGTGATCCCGGTCATGGCGCTGCAGGTACAGGACACGCTGTGGCAAGACTATGCGACGCACAGTGGCAGCAATGCCCTCAGCATCTCTGCCATGCCTAGCATGCACGTGGCCAGCTCGGTGCTGCTGGCCCTGCTCGGCTGGCGCCTGCACCGCGCCGCCGGCATCGCCCTGACCGTGTTCGCGCTGCTGATCCAGGCCGGCTCGGTGCACCTGGGCTGGCACTATGCGATCGATGGCTATGCCGGCGCAGTCGGCGCCATCGTCATCTGGACCCTGTGCGGCAAGCTGGCACAACGGAGCGTGCCATGAACCTCGATCCCCGCGCCCTGCTGCCCATCGGGCTGCTGGCCGCCCTGCTGGCGTGCGCCGTCGCCTGCGATGTGCGCAGCCGCCGCATCCCGAACAAGCTGGTCCTGCTGGGCCTGCTGGCCGGGCTGGCGCTGCAAGCGACCGTGACGCCGGGCGCCGGCCTGTTCAGCGAACCGTTTGGCGCAGTGGGCTTGCTGCAAGCCAGTGCCGGCATGGCGCTGGGCCTGGTCCTGCTGCTGCCGATGTATGCGCTGGGCGCGATGGGCGCCGGCGACGTCAAGCTGATGGCCATGCTGGGAAGCTTCCTCGGCCCGCTCGACATCCTGGGCGCCGGCCTGTCCAGCGTGCTGGCCGGCGGCGTGCTGGCCCTGCTGGTGGCGCTGGTGCAAGGCAGCCTGGGCAAGGTGACCGGCAACGTCAAGGAGATGGTGCTGGGCAGCGTGCTGCGCGGCATGTCGGGCGGCAGCGCCCGCATCGATGCCCCGGTGGCTGCCACCGGCCAACTGCCCTATGCCGTGGCCATTGCCAGCGGCACCGTGGGCTACCTGTTGCTGACCCGTTACTTCGGCTGGAGCCTGCTATGAATGCCAACCACCTCCTCGGCTCGCGCGCCGTCAACCTGCTGGCCACCACCGCGCTGGCCAGCGTCTGGCTGCTGTTCTCGGTGGCCCACGCGCGCGCCTTCAACGCCACGGGCGACTGGACCTACCTGCTGTTCGTGGCCTCGGAAACCCTGGTGGCAGCGCTGTTCATGCTGCGCTCGGAACCGGCCGCCGTGTCGCACTCGCCGCTGGACTGGGCACTGGCCATCGCCTCCACCGGTGCGCCGTTCTTCTTTGCCCCCAGCGGCGAAGGCATGCTGCCGGCCGCACGGCTGCTGATCGTGCTGGGCGTGCTGCTGCAGATCGGCGGGCTGCTGTCGCTCAATCGCAGCTTCGGGCTGGTGGCCGCGCGGCGCCAGATCAAGACTTCCGGCCTGTACCGCTGGATCCGCCACCCGCTGTACGCCAGCTACCTGCTCAGCTATGCGGGCTATGTCCTGTCCAATACCAGCATCGGCAACGCCGCCACCTGCCTGGTCGCCTCGTTGCTGCTGCTGGCCCGCCTGCAGCGCGAAGAACGGTTCCTGTCGCGCGACAGCGAATATGTGCTGTACATGCGCCGCGTGAAGTATCGCGTCCTGCCAATGGTGTTTTAAGAGAGGTCCGCCATGCCTGCCGATTTCGAAGAACCAAGCAAGCGCCCCTGGGCTGACGACCCGCTGCGCGTCCCTGCACCGCGCACGGTGGAGGAAACCGGGCTGCCCTTCCTGCTGCTGGTGGAACTGGCCAGCAAGATCCTGTACCAGCGCGGCCAGATCAAGCTCAATGAGCTGGCCGGGCACCTGAAGCTGCCGCCATCGGTGCTGGAACCGGTGCTGGCCTTCATGCGCACCGAGAAACTGATGGAGATGATGCGCCGCGGCGCCAGCAACACCGATGCCGACATCGTCTACAACCTGACCGATACGGGCCGTGCCCGCGCCGCCGAATTCGTGCGCCGCGATGCCTACGCCGGCGCCGCCCCGGTAACCTTTAGCGACTATGCCGAACGCGTGCGCGCCCATAGCGTGGCGCAGATGCACGTCAAGCGTGAACACATCCGCAAAACGTTCGATGGCATCGTCGCCAGCCCCGCAGTGCTTGACCAGTTGGGCGCGGCCATGAACAGTGGCCGCGCCATTTTTATCCACGGTCCGGCCGGCAGCGGCAAAACCTACCTGGCAGAGCGCCTGAACGGCCTGCTGCAAGGCCAGATCGCCGTGCCGCACGCGCTGCTGGTCGATGGCGACATCATCCCGGTCTACGACCCGGTACTGCACACGGCCATCGAAGACACTGCCCCACCGGGCATGCTGTTCGACCGCCGCACCCCGCGCGACCAGCGCTGGGTGCGCAGCCAGCGCCCTGCCGTCATCACCGGCGGCGAGCTGACCCTGGAAGCGCTGGACCTGCGCTTCGACCCGACCACCCGGCTGTACCAGGCACCGCCGCACCTGAAAGCCAATGGCGGCATTTTCATCATCGACGACCTGGGGCGCCAGCGCTGCTCGCCGGTCGAACTGATGAACCGCTGGATCGTGCCGATGGACCGCCAAGTCGACTACCTGTCACTGCAGAACGGCTACAAGTTCCCGGTGCCGTTCGACGTGGTGGTGATCTTCTCCTCCAACCTGCCGCCCGAATCGCTGGCCGACGGCTCTTTCCTGCGCCGCCTGGGCTACAAGATCCATGTCGGCCCGCTCAAGCCGGAACAGTACGAAACCGTGTTCCGCCAGGTGTGCCAACGCTATTCGGTGCCGTTCGAGGCCGAAAGCTTCGCCTGGCTGATGCGCCAGCACCACACGCATGAAAGGCCGCTGATGGCCTGCTATCCACGCGACCTGGTATCGCAGCTGCGCGACCTGGCCGCCTATGAAGGGCGCCTGCCCACGCTCGATATCGCCTCGCTCGAGTGGGCATGGAACAACTATTTTTCAGCGGCGTAAAAACAAGGACGCAAGGGGATAATCATGAGGAACACACGAGCAATGATGATGATGGTGGTTGCCATCGCCCTGGCCTTCGTGGCCGTTGTGGTGGCAGCGCGCTGGATCAACGCGCAAGCCAGCGGCAACACCGCCAAGGTGGCCGTGGCACAGGTCGACATCAGCCTGGGGGCGCGCATCACGCCCGACATGGTGCGCCTGGTGGACTGGCCGGCTTCCGTGCAGCCGCCCGGCGCGATCAAGGACGACAAGGCGCTCGAATCGCGCGTCACCCGCACCAGCATCACGCGCGGCGAACCGATCCTGGAAGCCAAGCTGGCGCCACCGGGCACCCAGGGCGGCCTGTCGGCGGTGGTGGCCGAAGGCAAGCGCGCCATGACCGTGCGCGTCAACGACGTGGTGGGCGTGGCCGGCTTTGCGCTGCCAGGCAATTACGTCGACATCCTGGTCAACACCCAGGAGGAAGGCCAGCGCACCCAGACCAAGGACCCGACCATCTCCAAGATCGTGCTGGAACGCATCCTGGTGCTGGCCGTGGCGCAGGAATCGTCACGCGATGAAACCAAGCCGAAAGTGGTCAATGCGGTCACCTTGGAGCTGACCCCGGAGCAAGTGGAAAAACTGGACCTGGCACGCAGCGTGGGCAGCCTGTCGCTGGTGCTGCGCAACCAGGTCGACCCGAATCCGGCACTGACCAGCGGCGCCACCAAGACCACGCTGCTGGGAGACGCAAGCCCTGCGCCGGCCCCCAAAGTGGCCGCCGCCGCCCCGGCTCCCAAGCCCGTGCCAGTACGCAAAGTGGCCACCGTGCCGCCGCCTGGCGTGAAAGTGGAAATGATCAAAGGTCTGGACCGCAGCAGCCAACAATTCTGATACGGAGCTACTCATGAAAAGGATAAGCACCGCTGTACCGAGCATCCTGGGCGCCCTGCTGGTCTTGCCCGCCATGCTGACCCCGGCCGCCGCCCAGGTGGGCGCCGAAGCCGCCGTCGTCGCCCAGCAGCCCAAGATGAAGGCCAAGGGCGGCGGCATGCCCGGCAAGAAGGCCGAGGCGCCGCTGCCGGCAGCGTTGCCGGAAGGCCGTACCGAGCTGGCGCCGGCCATGCAGCTGGCCGAAGGCAAGTCCAGCATCGTGCGCCTGCAGCATCCAGCGGCGCGGGTAGCGGTGGGCGATGCGCGCGTCGCCGACGTGATCCTGCTCAATCCACGCGAGGTGTACATGCTGGGCCGCACCGTCGGCACCACCAACCTGATCGTGTGGCAAAAGACCGGCGACACCGTGATTGCCGACCTGACCGTCAGCGCCGACACGGCCACCCTGCAGGCCGGCATCGACAAGCTGACCGGCCAGGCCGGCATGGTCAAGGTCAGCGCTGCGGCCGACTCCATCATGGTGAGCGGCACCGTGCCGGACGTGGTGATGGCCGAACATGTACTGCAGATGGCCAATGCCTTCGTCACGCGCCAGCGCCCCACCAGCGCCGGCGGTCCGGGCAGCGGCGCTTCCGCCCCGGCCGGCTCCAGCGCGCAGCCAGCCGCCGTCGGCGAAGGCGGCATCTCGCTCAAACTCATCAATATGCTGAGCATCGCCGCGCCGCAGCAGGTGATGCTGGAAGTGAAAGTGGCCGAAGTCTCGAAAACCCTGGTCGACCAGCTCGGCGCCAGCATCGGCCTCAACCACACGATCGGCAACTGGACCTATACCCTGCTGTCCAACCTGCTGACCGGCAACCCATCGCTGGCCGGTGCCTTCAAGAGCACCAACGGCAACACCTTTACCATCGATGCGCAAAAGCGCGACGGCCTGGTGAAGATGCTGGCCGAGCCTAACCTGATGGCGATCAGCGGGCAGGAAGCCAGCTTCCTGGCCGGCGGCAAGATCTTCATCCCGGTCGCCTCCACGCCCGATGGCGGCGGCTTCACCCGCATCACGCTGGAAGAGAAGGAATTCGGCGTGGCGGTACGCTTCACCCCGACCGTGCTGGGCGACGGCCGCATCAACCTGAAAGTGGCGCCGGAAGTGTCGGAGCTGAACAAGGAAGGCGTGGGCATCTCGGCCTCCGGCGTCAACGGCACGGCCATCCTGCCTTCGTTCACGACGCGGCGCGCCGCCACCACGGTGCAGCTGTTCGACGGCCAGAGCTTCGCCATCGGCGGCCTGATCAAGAACAACTCGACCAACAACATCAAGGCCGTGCCGGGCCTGGGCGAAATCCCCGTGCTGGGCGCCCTGTTCCGCTCCAACGATTTCCAGACCGACCGCACCGAGCTGGTGTTCGTGATCACGCCGCACCTGGTCAAGCCGCTGCCGCCCGAATTGGCCAACAACCTGCCGACCTCGAACGTGAGCGATCCCAGCCGTGCTTCGCGCATCTTCATGGGCAAGATGGAAGGCGAGCCGCCGCAGCGCCAGGAAAAATCCCAGAAGCCTGGCCAGCCGGCCGGCGGTTTTGACTTGAACTAGGAGGTCATCATGAAGCGAAATTACCTGCACGCCGCCCTGCTGCCCCTGGCCTTGGCCGCCTGCGTGGCGCCCGCGCCCAACGTTGACCGCAATCTGGGCATGGCCACCACCGACCTGCGCACGGCGCAAATCCTCAACCCCGGCGCCGAACGCAACGCCAAGGTGCCCAACGGGATGGATGGCGCGGCGGCCAAGTCGGCCTACGACCAGTACCAGAAGTCGTTCAAGGCGCCGGAGAAAAATACCAACACCTTCCTGATCGGCGTCGGCCGCTAGGAGACAGCCATGGTCCAGCACACCCTCAGGCATCACCAGCAAAGCGGCGCCGTGGCCGTGATGTCTGGCCTGCTGCTCATGCTCGTCCTGATCCCGGTCAGCGGCCTGGTGCTGGACCTGGGCCACCTGTACATCGTCAAGACCGAGCTGCAAAACCTGGCCGACGCATCGGCCCTGGCGGCCGGCAAGGACCTGGACAACACCGACGCGGGGCTGAACAAGGCCATCGTGTCCGGCAAGGCGCTGGCGCAGAAGAACCGTTACGACTTCGGCAGCACGCTCACGCTGCAGGACGCCAACTTCCGCTTCGCCGCCGCACCGGATGGGCCCTGGTATACGCTGGCGCAAAGCCTGGGCAATGCCACCGGCCGCACCTTCGTCGAGGTCGACACCCGGGTAGGCGGCAACGGCGGCACTGCGCAATCGATCAACACCTGGCTGATGCGCATTGCCGGCGACAACAGCACCTCCACTTACGGCTGGGCGGTGGCGGGCCGCTTCGTCAATACCGTGACGCCGGTCGGCATCTGCGCCATCGATCCGGTCCGCCGCACCGACAGCTACAACTTCGGCAGCTTTACCGAGATCGTCGAATTCGGCTTCCGCCGCGGCATGTCCTATAACGTGTTCGACCTCGGTTCGCTGGGCGGCGCCACCTCCGACCCGTACCAGATCAATCCGGTCAACGCCCCGCCCAACGCCTGCGTCTCGGCAAACTCCTCGACCAATGTGGTGGAACCGTTCATCTGCGTTGGCAACAGCGCCGTGCTGCCGACCGGCATCGGCCAGGTGTACACCAACACCGGCGTCTCCGCCACGCTGGAAAAGGCCTTCAACTCGCGCTTTAACGATTACTCCGGCGGTTCCAAGTGCGACCCGGCCACCGCACCGCCGGACATCAATGTGAAGGAATACCTGCCCGGCAGTACCGAAGCGCCCGCCGCCTGGCAGGACTCCGGCGCCAGCACCCTGCCCAGCCAGCAGTCGATCAGCACCAGCGGCACCCCGAAGCTGCCGCAGTACTCGCTGCCCTATGAAGCGAGGGCCAGCGCCACCCCGTCCAATGTCTGGCCGAGCACCGTGTCGACGCGTGTCACCACGCCGGTCACTTACACCAATACGGGCGTCATGTGGTCATACATGCCCGCGATCCAGGCCGACGGCACGACCGCCGTCACGCCGGCCCAGGCCAACGGCACCATCGGCACCAATACCGTCGGCGTCGACAAACTGATGTATGGCGTCAAAGGCGCCGCCACCGACTACATCAACGCCGCCACTTACCCCACCAGCGTGGGCGCCGGCTTCACCTCGCAATATGCGGCGCCGTACAACCAGGCCAGCGGCCCGAATTTCCTGGCGCCGGCCGGGCGCACCGGCGTGGAAAACCGCCGCGTCCTGAACATCGTGCTGATCGACTGCCGTACGCCGCCGGTGGGCAGCGCCTCCTGCGGCGTGATGAACGTGGTCGGCATCGGCAAGTTCTTCATGCAGAAGAAGGCCGACCTCGGCGGCTCGCCGAAGAAATTGAATGTCGAATTCACCGGGCTGGTCGAGCCGGTACCCTCGTCCGAAGTCAAACTGTACAAGTGAACGCCATGCGTACCCGTCCTTCATCCAAGCAATCCGGTGCCGCCCTGGTCGAATTCGGACTGGTGGTGACGATCCTGTTCCTGCTGCTGGCCGGCACCTACGAGTTCGGCCGGGCATTCGCCTACTACGATGCCCTGAGCAAGGCCACCCGCGACGGCGCGCGCTACATGAGCGTGGCGAAGAAAGCCAGCATCAACTCCAGTTCGGTCAGCACCGCCAAGGATATCGTGGTCGCTGCAGCCAACGCCGCCAAGGTCCCCGGCTTCGCGCGCAGCAATGTCGTGGTCACCTGCCTGGACGCCTCGTACAACGACAGCAACTGCGTCGACGGCACCGCGCCGGGCGGCGTGCGCGTCGAGATCAGCGGCTATGCGGTCAATATCGGGCAGACCATTCCGCTGATCGGCAACTCCGTGCGGCTGATCAACCTCACCCCGCGCACCACCATGCGCTACATGCTGTGAGGATGCCATGAACCGCCTGGCCCGCCACCCCAGCCTGAAACGCCAGACCGGCGCCGCGATCGTGGAGTTTGCCATCATCGGCGGCCTGCTGCTGGCCTTTATCTACGGCATCTTTGAATTCGGCCGCATGATGTTCGTCTATAACAGCATGCAGGAAATCAGCCGCCGCGGCGCGCGCGAAGCGACCGTGCGCTGGGTCAGCGACGCTGCTGCCATCAAGAGCGCGGCACTGTTTGGCGCCAGCACCCTGCCCGGCGGCCCGGAAATCACCAGCGCCAACATCTTCATCCGCTACCTGCGTTCGAACGGCGTGGATACCGTGAGCGCCGTGCCGGCCGATGCCGGCGACAACCTGGCTGCCTGCAACGACGTCACCCGCACCTCGGAATGCATCATGTACGTTGAAGTCTCCGTCCAGAACGTCGTCTACACCCCGTTCATTTTCAAGGCCGGCAGCGTGTCGGTGTCAAAGCCGGCCAACACCCTGCCACAAGCCACAACCGTCGTCTACGCCGAGAGCCTCGGCTTCACCAACTGAGCGATGCCATGAAGATCACTGCCATCTCCAGCAATGACAAGCAACTGTTCGAAATCGCCCGCGTCTTGCGCGAGCGCAGCGCGTCCGACCAGGTCGACGTGCTGCCAGGCCTGCTCGACAAGCTGCCGCGCTTTGACGGCATGGCGCCCGACCTGCTGCTGGTGGCACAGCCGCTGCTGAACGGCGAAGATCTCGATCGCCTGGAAACGCTCAGCGTGCAGCACCCCGACATGGCCATCATCGTCGCCTGCACCCAGCAGACGCCCGACTTCCTGATGCAGGCCATGCGTGCCGGCGTGCGCGAAGTGATGCCGACCCCGATCGACGGCGCCGCATTGCAGGCCGCGGTGCGCCGGCTGGACGAAAAGCGCAATTTCAGCACCCGCTCGCTGGGCAAGGTGCTGGCCTTCATTTCCTGCAAGGGCGGCAGTGGCGCCACCTTCCTGGCCGCCAATCTCGGTTACGCGCTGGCCGCGGCCGAAGGCAAGAAAGTCGCCCTGTTCGACCTCAACCTGCAGTTCGGCGACGCCTCGTTGTTTGTCTCCGACCAGCGCCCGGCGGCCAGCGTCGCCAGCGTGGCGCAGCAGATCCACCGCCTGGACGCCTCGCTGCTGTTTTCCAGCATGGTGCAGGTGACCCCGAACTTCCACGTGCTGGCCGCACCGGACGACCCGACCCAGGCCAACGATGTGCACCCGGAGCATATCGACGCGCTGCTGCGCCTGGCGCGCCAGCACTACGATTTCGTGCTGCTCGATATCGGCCGCAGCCTGGACGCCGTTTCCGTGCGCGCCCTGGACCAGGCCGACATGATCTTCCCCATCCTGCAGGCCACGCTGCCGTATATCCGTGACGGCAAGCGGCTGCTGCAGGTCTTCCGTTCGCTCGACTATCGGAAGGACAAAATCCACCTGATCGTCAACCGCCATTCGAACAACGGCGACATCCGCCTGCGCGACTGTGAGCAAGCCTACGGCATGGAAATGTACCGCACCATCCCGAACCACTATGAAGCAGCAGCCGCCTCGGTCAACCAGGGCGTGCCGATCCTGCAGCTGCAGCGCGCCAGCCCGATTTCCAAGGCTTTGCAAGACCTGGCGCGTACCCTGGCCGGCGACAGCAGCACCGAGTCGCGCGGCTGGCTGTCCCGAATCCTGCAGCGCGCTTAGCCCTGCGCCCCCCAGCCTAGCCCATGGAGCCGATCATGCAGATCCCAGCCCAGAACCTCCGCAACCGCCTTGGCGCCAGTGCGCCCGTCAACGGCAATATCGCCGCCCTGCGCCAGTCCGAGGCAATCGACAACCGCGCCTACCAGCAGCTCAAGCACCGCATCCACCAGACCCTGCTCGACCGGGTCGACCTGGAAAGCATGCAGCGCCTGACCCAGGACCAGATCCGCGACGAGCTGAAGATCCTGGTCGAGCGCCTGCTCGAAGAGAATATGGTGGTGATCAACGACAGCGAGCGGCGCAACCTGACGCGCGACATCCAGTACGAGGTGCTGGGCTTCGGGCCACTGGAACCGCTGCTGGCCGATCCCAACGTGTCGGACATCCTGGTCAACGGGGCACGCCAGGTGTACGTCGAACGCAAGGGCTGCCTGGAGCTGACCTCCGTCACCTTCAACGACGACGCGCACCTGATGAAGATCATCGACAAGATCGTGTCGCGCGTGGGGCGCCGCATCGACGAGTCGAGCCCGATGGTCGACGCCCGCCTGCCGGACGGTTCGCGCGTCAACGCCATCATCCCGCCGCTGGCCATCGACGGTCCGGTGCTGTCGATCCGCCGTTTCTCGGCCGACCCGCTGGGCATGGCGGAGCTGATCAGCTTCAATTCGATGACCGAGGCCATGGCCACCATCTTGCAGGCGCTGGGCAAGAGCAAGGTGAACATCCTGATCTCGGGCGGTACCGGTTCCGGCAAGACCACCATGCTGAACGCGATCTCCGGTTACATCAGCCACAGCGAGCGCATCGTCACCATCGAAGACGCGGCCGAACTGCAGCTGCAGCAACCGCACATCGTGCGCCTGGAAACGCGCCCGCCGAATATCGAGGGCAAAGGCGAGGTGACGCAGCGCGCCCTGGTGCGCAACGCACTGCGCATGCGCCCCGACCGCATCATCCTGGGCGAGGTGCGCGGCGCCGAAGCGCTGGACATGCTGCAGGCCATGAACACCGGCCATGAAGGCTCGATGGCCACCATCCACGCCAACACGCCGCGCGACGCGCTGACCCGCCTGGAAAACATGATCAGCATGGGTGCCGCCGGCCTGCCGGTGAAAGCCATGCGCCAGCAGATTTCCTCCGCCATTGGCGTGGTGGTGCAGGTGGCGCGCCTGACCGACGGCAAGCGCAAGCTGATGTCGATCCAGGAAATCACCGGCATGGAAGGCGAGATGATCACCATGCAGGAAATCTTCTGCTTCAAGCAGACCAGCGTCGGCACCGACGGCTCGGTGCAAGGCTACTTCAGCGCCACCGGCGTGCGGCCGCGCTTTGGCGAACGCTTGCGCACCTTCGGCGTCACGCTGCCCGACGACATGTTCGACCCAACCGTGCAAAAGAGGATGTAAGCCATGGACTACCTCTATTACGCCACCGGCATCCTGGTCTTCCTGGCCGTGGTGCTGCTGATCGAAGGCATGTACCTGACCTGGAATTCGGCCAAGGGGCCGGAGGCGGAACGCATTGCGCGCCGCCTGCGCATGATGTCGGCCGGTGGCCACGCCAGCGGCGAAAGCGCTTCGATGATCAAGCAGCGCCTGCTCAGCGAATCGCCGCTGTTCCAGCGCCTGCTGCTGCAGATGCCCCGCGTCAGCCAACTTGACCGCCTGCTGGAACAATCGGGCATGACCTGGACGGTATCGGACCTGATCGTGCTCTCCCTGATCTGCCCCGTGCTGGCCGGCGGTGCCGGCCTGTTGCTGCGCCTGCCGCCGCTGATCATCCTGCCGCTGATGGCGTTTTCGGTCTGCATGCCCTTGCTGATTGTACTGCGGGCCAAGGGCAAGCGGCTGGCCAAGGTAGACCAGCAATTGCCCGACGCGCTCGACCTGATTGGCCGGGCACTGCGCGCCGGCCACGCATTCCCGACTGCCATGAAGATGGTCGGCGATGAAATGAATGCCCCGATTGCCGACGAATTCAAAGCGACGTTCGACGAAGTCAACTTCGGCATTTCCATGAACGATGCGCTGATGAACATGGCCACGCGCGTGCCCAGCACCGACCTGCGCTACTTCGTCATCGCCGTGATGATCCAGCGCGAAACCGGCGGCAACCTGGCCGAGCTGCTGGACAACATCAGCAAGATCGTGCGCGAGCGCATCAAGCTGCTGGGCCAGATCCGCGTGCTGTCGGCCGAAGGCCGCATGTCGGCCTGGGTGCTTGGCTTGCTGCCGTTCGCTGCCGCGGCCATGATCCAGCTCACCAACCCGGGCTTCCTGGCCGTGCTGTACACCGATCCTGCCGGGCAGAAGATGGTTGCCACCGCGCTCACCATGATGTTCGTGGGCGTACTTGCCATGCGCAAGATTATCCGGATTCGCGTCTAGGAGATTGACATGAGCGTCTTACAAATGGCTTTCCTGGCCCTGGTGTTCCTGCTGGTATTCGGCACCGCCTATGTGATCATGCTGCGCTTCAGCGGCAATCCGGTGCAGGGCCGGCTGCAGCAGGTGACGGAGGTAGCGCGCAGCCCGCGCCGGCGCGAACGTATCAGCCCCACCCTGCTGGCGCGCATTTCGGCCTGGCTGGCGCCAGTGGCCAAGCTGTCCGGCGGCGAAACCGAGGAGTGGGAGAAGTCCGCGCTGCGCGTGCGTTTCATGAATGCAGGCCTGCGCCACGCTTCCATGGGTCCCCTGTACTTCGCGGCCAAGACTGCGCTGGCTATCGCGCTTCCGCTGGCACTGTACCTGGCACTGGTGCTGTCAAATTCCCGCCTGTCAGGCAATGGCCTGATGTTCTGGCTGCTGCTGGCCGCGGCGCTCGGCTATTACCTGCCGAACTTCGTGCTGCGCTGGGCGGTCAACCGCCGCCAGCTGGAAATCTTCGAGTCCTTCCCCGATGCGCTGGACCTGATGACGGTGTGCGTCGAAGCCGGCCTGGCGATGGATGCCGCCCTGCTGCGCGTGGCAGACGAAATCGGTATCAAGAGCCCGATCCTGGCCGATGAACTGAACCTGGTGACCCTGGAACTGCGCGCCGGGCTGTCCAAGGAACGCGCGCTGCGCAACCTGGCGCTGCGCACCGGTGTCGAAGATGTCGATGCGCTGGTGGCCATGCTGATCCAGGCCGAGCGCTTCGGTACCAGCATCGCCGATTCGCTGCGCGTCCAATCCGACCAGCTGCGTACGCGCCGCCGCCAGCGCGCCGAAGAAGCGGCCGCAAAAATTGCCCTGAAACTGTTGTTCCCGTTGATCTTCTTCATCTTCCCATCGCTGCTGGTGGTGTTGATGGGGCCTGCCTTCATCTCGATTTACCGCGTCCTGCTGCCGACCATGGGCGGCGCCGACGCTGGCTAGAAAGGAATTGCCATGATCAAGCTCAAGCCAATCGCCTTGGCCGTCATCGGTTGCGGCCTACTCTCGGCATGCAGTGCGCCCCCAACCTCCCATCCCCTGGCATTGCAGCCGGTGGTGCGCGGCGACATGCCTGGCAACCAGGCGGCCAGCTGGAACCGGCTGGCCCGCTTCCACCACGAGCGCGGGCAGCTGGCGCTGGCTTTGGGCGCCTATGCGCAATCGCTGGCGCTTGATGCCAACCAGCTCGAGGCCCGCAATGCGGTGGCGGTGATCGAGGCCCAGCGCGGCGACCTGGAGCTGGCGCGCAAGGCTTTGCTGGCCCTGGTCAAGGATTATCCTGGCGAAGCACAGCCGCATACCAACCTTGGCTATGTGCAGTACCTGATGGGCGACAATGCCGGCGCCGCGCAGTCCCTGCGCCGTGCCATGGCGTTGGGCGCCGGGCCGAAAGCGTTCGAGAACCTGCAGCTGGCCGAAGCAGCCATGGGCAAGGCGCCTGCCGCCGAGGCAGCACAGCTGGCCGACGCAGCGGCGCCGGCTGCCGTCCCTGCCGCCATCGAGCCTGCGGCACCGGCGCCCGCTGCTTCCGCGCCATCGGTCACGGCGCCAGTTGTCGCAGCGACGTCGGTCCTCGTGCCGGCAGCCAGCGCGCCGCCCGTGCCGGTTCCGCTCATGGCTGCCCCTGTTGCGCCGGCGCCGGAGGCCAGTTCGCCAAACCTGGCCTTGCTGTCCGAGGCGCCCGCTGCGCCAGCCTCCGCCCCCGCAGAGCGTCGCGCGCCGCAGCAGCTTACGGTCCTGCCGTCGGAAGCAGCGCGCGAAGTCGCCAGCCATATGGAATTGATCAAAGTCGCCGGTAACGTCTACGAGCTGAAAGCCCGCGTCGCCGACGAGCCGGCAGCCGCGCCGGCCGCCCCCGCGGCACCAATCATCGCCACTGCCGCGCAGGCCGACAAGGTCCGCGTGGCACGGCTGGAAGTCTCCAACGGCAATGGCGTCTCCGGCATGGCGCGCCGCTTCCGCGGCGTGCTTGGCCAGATGGGCTTCCCGGTCGAGCGCCTGAGCAATGCCAAGCCTTTCCGGCAGGTCGCCACCACGATCCAGTACAGCCCGGGCTTTGAAAAGCAGGCAATGAGCTTGCAGAAAGCCTTGCAAGGCAAGGTGCTGCTCTCCAGCCAGCAGCTGGCATCCAGCGATGTGCGCCTGGTGCTGGGCAAGGACGCAAAACTGAGCCTCAGCGCCGCCATCGACACAGCGGCGCTGTCGACGGTGGCGATGGAGCGGAAAGACTAGGCGCCCAGCTCGCGCTGCAGGAAACGCCAGATTTCCGGCGCCTGCAGCGCAGCGATATTCAGGCGCATGAATTGCGACGGCAGCTGGCTGGGCGAGAACAGGCTGCCCGGCGCCAGCAGCAATCCCTGCCCCATGGCCTTTTCGGTCAGCACATTGGTATCGCGCCCCGCATCCACCCACACAAACATGCCCGCTGGCGGGGCACTGGCGATGCGCATTCCCGTTTTTTCAAGCTGGCGCACGGTCCGTGCGCGCAGGCTGTCGAGGCGCGTGCGAATGCGCTCGGTGTGCTTGCGGTAGCTGCCTTCCGACAGCACCTTGTGCACCACCCTTTCGCCGATGTCGCTGGTGGTCAGGGTTTGCAGCATCTTGCGGTCGGCCAGGCGCTGCGCCAGGTCTTCCGAGGTGGCGATAAAGCCGACGCGCAAATTGGCCGCCATGGTCTTGGAAAAGCCGCCCAGGTAAATCACGCGCTTCAACTGGTCAAGCGCAGCCATGCGGGTGGCCGGCTGCACGCTGCTGCCGGGGTGCAGGTCGCAGTAGATATCGTCTTCCACAATGGTGATGCCATGTTCCTCCGCAATGCGCAGGATCTGGAAGGCCTTGGCGGCCGACAGCGAAGTCGAACTCGGGTTATGCAGCACCGAGTTGATCACGTACAGCTTGGGCTTGTGGAGTGCCGCCAGTTCGGCCAGTTGCGCGAGATCGGGACCGTCGGCCAGGCGCGGGATGCCGACCACGCGCGCGCCCAGCGCGGCAAAGGAACCGAACATCAGGAACCAGGCCGGATCGTCGACAAACACGGTATCGCCAGGCCGGGTGAATTCGCGCGCCACCATGTCCAGCGCCTGCGTCACGCCGGCCGTGGTGACAATCTGCTCCGGCGTGGCGCCGATTTCAAGTTCGGCCAGCTTGTGCTGCAAGTGCTGGCGCAGCGGCAGGTAGCCCTGCGGCACGCCGTAATTCAGCAGGATGCTGCTGTGCTGGCGGCTGATGGCGCGCAGCGCGTTGCCGATTGCCACGCCATCGAGCCAGTCGGCCGGCAGCACGCCGGTGCCCGGCATGTGCTGGTGCGGCACCGTGCGGAACATATTCCGCACCAGCCACACCACGTCCAGCCCCTGCGTACCTGCCGGCTGCGCCAGGCCCGGCTCGCGCGCTACGGCCTGCGGCGCCTGCAAGGGCGCGCGGTCGCGAATGAAGAAGCCGGCGCCGCGCCGCGATTCCAGGTAACCACGCGCCACCAGCTTGTCATAGGCGCCGACCACCGTAAACGGCGATACACCATGCGCGCTGGCGAACTGGCGAATGGACGGCATGCGTGCGCCGGCGCGCAGCACGCGATCGTCGATGCGGGCGGCGACCGTGCGCACGATCTGGTCGCTGAGCGACTCGCCGCCTTCGCGGCTGAGCAAGATTGTATTGGTCATATCGCCATCACAGTGCGTGACATTATTCGATAAAGTGTATTGGTACTGTACTGGTTACTTATTCTACGATACACCCATCCCCTTCCAATATCCAGTCATTAAAGGAGCCTGCGCCATGAACCTGCTGCCAACCCGTGCTGAACTCGACGCTGCCGCCACCATTGTCTATGGCGCCATGCCGGCCACGCCGCAGTTCTCCTGGCCGCTCCTGAACGAAGCGCTGGGTACGGAAGCCTGGGTCAAGCATGAGAACCACACCCCGGTCGGCGCCTTCAAGGTGCGCGGCGGGCTGGTCTACCTGGACCGGCTGCTGAAGCGCGAACCCGGCATCGCTGGCATTGTGTCGGCCACGCGCGGCAACCATGGCCAGTCGCTGGCCTTCGCGGCGCGCCGGCATGGCGTGAAGGCGACCATTGTTGTCCCGCACGGCAATAGCGTCGAGAAGAACGGCGCCATGCGCGTCCTGGGCGCCGAATTGATCGAGTACGGCGACGATTTCCAGGCCAGCCGGGAATATGCGCTGTCGCTGGCGCGCAAGCAGGGCTTGCACATGGTGCCGTCCTGCCATCCGGACCTGGTGGCAGGCGTGGCGAGCTACTGGATGGAACTGTTCCATGCGCAGCCCGGACTGGACACCGTCTTCGTGCCGATCGGCCAGGGTTCCGGCTTCTGCGCCGCCATCGCAGCGCGCGAGGCGCTGGGCCTCAGTACGCGTGTGATCGGCGTGGTGTCCAGCCATGCGCCGGCCTACCTGGAATCATTCCGCAGTGGCGAATTGCGCGAGGCGCCCACCACGACGGACCTGGCCGACGGCATGGCTTGCCGCACGCCGGATGCGGGTTCGCTCGAGATCGTGCGGCGTTATGCGGAAGACGTGATTGCCGTCAGCGATGAGGAAGTGGCGCGCGCGATTCGCCTGTACTACCGGGCCACGCACAACCTGGCCGAGGGTGCGGGAGCGGCCGCGCTGGCGGCAGCCATGCGCCTCAAACACGACCCGCGGGTGGCGGGATGCAAGGTGGGCCTGCCGCTGACCGGCGCCAACGTCGATGCGGAGAAGATCATGCGCGTGCTGTCAGAGGTGCTGCCGTGACGCCGTATTCACATGACGGGCCGGGATGGGAGCTTGAATACCAACCCCGCCAACCAGGGCCTGACCCAGGTTTACCGGGTCTAAACGCAGAAAGCCAAGGCATGCTGCTTGGCTTCATCGGCGTCGCCATCTTCAGCCTGACACTGCCCTTCACTCGTCTCGCAGTGGCTGGCCTGGATCCCGCTTTCGTGGCCATGGGCCGTGCCGTGGCAGCCGCTGTACTGGCCCTGTGCTGGCTGCGCTGGAAACGCGCCCCACTGCCGGCACGCGCCCAGCTGCCAACCCTGCTGGCAGTGACCATCGGCTGCGTGATCGGCTTCCCCCTGCTGACCTCCATCGCCATGCGCACCCTGCCCGCCTCGCACGGCGCTGTGCTGGTCGGCATCCTGCCGCTGGCAACCGCATTGTTCGCAGCCTTGCGCGGCCACGAACGCCCTTCTACCGGCTTCTGGTGCATGGCAGCCGCGGGCAGTGCCCTGGTGGTCGGCTTCGCGCTGCGCCAATCCGGCGGCGGCCTGCATGCGGCCGACCTGGCAGTCTTCGCCGCCGTGGCGCTGGCCGCCATGGGCTATGCCGAGGGCGGCCGCCTGTCGCAAACCATGGGCGGCGAACAAGTGATCGGCTGGGCGCTGGTCCTGTACCTGCCGCTGGCCGCGCCGGTCACCATCTGGCTGTTATGGCGCGACTGGCAAAGCATTGCTGCCGCACCGGCCAGCGCCTGGCTGGGCTTCAGCTACGTGTCCGTCTTTTCCATGTTCATCGGCTTCTTTTTCTGGTACCGGGGCATGGCGCTGGGCGGCGTGGCCAGGGTCGGCCAGGTGCAGTTGGTCCAGCCCGGATTAACGCTGGTGGCGGCCGCCGTAGTGCTGAACGAAACTTTGCATATTGAGCATATTCTGTTCACTTTTGCCGTAATTGCCGTTGTCGGCGCAGGAAAACGCATGAAAGTGGCCCGTTGACCGTGACGAATTCGGCAACGTGCAGAGTACAATAGCGACTTCACGGAACCTTTTTCTTGGAAATCACATGTCTGTCTACGAAAAACTGAAGTCGCTCGATATCACCCTGGCCGCGCCAGCCGCCCCGGTAGCCGCTTACGTCATGCACGTCCAAACCGGCAACCTGGTGTTCCTGTCTGGCCACATCGCCAAGAAGGCCGACGGCACCCCATGGGTCGGCCAGCTGGGCAAGAATATCGCGACCGAAGAAGGCAAACAGGCAGCGCGTTCGATCGCCATCGCCATGATGGGCACCCTGCAGGAAGCCTGTGGCGGCGACCTGACCCGCGTCAAGCGCATCGTCAAGGTCATGAGCCTGGTGAATTCCACCCCTGACTACACCGAACAGCACCTGGTCACCAACGGCTGCTCCGAGCTGCTGGGCGAAGTGTTCGGCGACGCCGGCAAGCACGCGCGCTCCGCTTTCGGCGTGGCGCAGATCCCGCTTGGCGCCTGCGTTGAAATTGAACTGATCGCCGAAATCGCTTAAACACTCCCGCTAGAGATTGAATATGAAAATCGAGAACCAGAACCCATTGCAGTGGAATTTCTCCGAGCGTGCCAAGGGCATGCAGGCGTCCTTCATCCGTGAGATCCTGAAGGTCACCCAGCAGCCTGAAATCACCTCGTTCGCCGGCGGCCTGCCTTCGCCAGCCACCTTCCCGGTGGAGATCATGCAAGCGGCCTTCGACAAGGTGCTGTCGACCAACGGCAAAGTCGCCCTGCAATACGGCCCGACCGACGGCTACATGCCGCTGCGCCAGTGGATCGCCGATTCGCTGTCCCAGAACGGTGCCAAGATCGCTCCTGAACAGGTGCTGATGGTATCGGGCTCGCAGCAGGCGCTGGACCTGATCGGCAAAGTGCTGATCGACGAAGGCAGCAAAGTGCTGGTGGAAACCCCGTCCTACCTGGGCGCGTTGCAGGCGTTCTCGGTCTACCGTCCTGAATTCCACTCCGTCGCCACCGACGAGCATGGCCTGGTGCCATCGTCGCTGGACGCCATCGCGGAAGGCGCGCGCCTGCTGTACGCGCTGCCTAACTTCCAGAACCCGACCGGCCGTTCGCTGTCCGTCGAGCGCCGCCAGGAACTGGTGGAAACCTGCGCCCGCCTGAACCTGCCGCTGATCGAAGACGATCCATATGGCGCGCTGTCGTACACCGGCCAGCCAAGCCCGAAAATGGTTGCCATGAATCCGGAAGGCGTGATTTACATGGGTTCCTTCTCCAAGGTGCTGACCCCTGGCATCCGCCTGGGCTACGTCGTCGCGCCGCTGCCGATGGTGCGCCGCCTGGAGCTGGCCAAGCAAGCGGCCGACCTGCACACCGCGCAACTGACCCAGATGGTGGTGCACGAAGTGGTGAAGGACGGCTTCCTGGACAAGCACATCCCGACCATCCGCGAACTGTACGGCAACCAGTGCAAGGCGATGCTGGATGCCATGGACCAGCACTTCCCGAAAGAAGCCACCTGGACCAAGCCGGACGGCGGCATGTTCATCTGGGTCGAGCTGCCAAAGCACATCAACGCGATGGAACTGCTGGACGAAGCCATCAAGAACAAGATCGCTTTCGTACCGGGCGCACCGTTCTACGCCAACGAGCCTGCCACCAACACCCTGCGCCTGTCCTTCGTGACCGTGCCGCCAGAGCGCATCCGTGCCGGCATCGAAGTGCTGGGCAAGCTGATCAAAGCTCGCATGTAAGCCCGCCCTGCGCAGGATGAAGTTCGTCTCGAGGTTCATCCTCGCAGCATGCCTGGCGGCCGGCAGCGCGCACGCCGCCGACGCCAGGCCCCCAGTCGTGCTGGTGCACGGCTTCCTCGGTTTCGACAATACTACCCTGGGCGGTTCCTTCCGCTACTGGGGTGGTTTCAACGATATCGCGCAGCACATCAAGGCCGGCTCCGGCCGCGACGTATTCACCGCAGGCGTAGGTCCGGTCAGTTCGAACTGGGACCGCGCCATCGAACTGTATTTCCAGATCAAAGGCGGTTGCGCCGACTATGGCGCTGCCCACACGGCGCAGCATGCCGCCGCCGGCCATATCCAGAAGCCAGCCGGCAAATGCTGGGCGGCCGATCCTTTAAATAACCCGGACAACTATCCGCTTGCCCTGTATCCGCAATGGGATGCCGCGCACCCGATCCACCTGGTCGGGCATAGCCAAGGCGGCCAGACCATCCGCACCCTGATCCAGCTGATGGAGCAAGGCACTGTGGGGAATGGCGCCGCGCGCGGCTGGGTGACCAGCGCCACCTCCATCGCAACCCCGCATAACGGCACCACCTTGCGCGACATCGTGGTCGACTGGCTGCCTGACGCCTCGACGCTGGCCGGCCTTGCCGTGCAGGCCATTGGCGCTGGCGGCTCCGGCGGTTCCGGCTTCAAGTTCCGGCTGGAGCAGTACAACATGAAGGCCAGCGCGGCGGAGTCGTTCGACGACTTTTTCGGCCGTACCCGCAGCCACCCGTTCTGGCGCCTGGACAACCACGATTCCGCGCAATGGGATCTGACACCGGATGGCGCCAGCGAGTTGAATGGCTGGGTGAAGACTTCGCCGGACGTCTACTACTTCTCGATCAGCGCCCAAGCCACCGAATCGCTCAGCCTCCTCGGCAAGCAATTCCAGTACCCGCGCGCCGACATGATCTTCTTCCTGCAGGGCATGGCTGGCGAGTGGGTCGTGCCGTCGTTCGGGCATCCCGGCATGGGTTCGTTCCAGCAAACGGCCCCGGGGCGCGTGCCGACCGACCAGCGCTGGTTCGGCAACGACGGCGTAGTCAACACGATCAGCATGGCCGGCCCGTCGGGCAGCGCGGTCCTGCCGATGACCGGCCAGCCGGTCAAGGGCGCGTGGAACCACATTGACACCATGCAGGGCATGGACCACTTCGATGTGATCGGCTGGGACGCCAAACCGTCCGCCGCGCTGAAGATGTACGACAAGCTGATGGCCATCCTCGCCAGACTCGATTAGGCGCGCCTGCTGGCTCGCCGTGCATTGCGATTGGCTCCGCAGGCCCGGTTGTGGCGCAACCGTGCGCAATCTCCCCGTGGTGAAATGAATCACACGAAAAACCACGGGAGACAACCGCATGAAAGTGCTCGCTAGCCTCACCCTCGCCGCCGGCCTGGCCGCCACCTCCGCCCACGCCGCCAACAACGACCCGGTCGTGCTGGTGCATGGCTTCCTGGGATTCGGCCCGGAGACCTTTGCCGCGACGGGCTTCAAGTACTGGGGCGGTTTCAACGACATCGCTGCGCATATCCGCGGCACGCAGCGGCCCGTGTTCACTGCCGGCGTTGGCCCGGTCAGCTCCAACTGGGACCGCGCGGTCGAATTGTATTTCCAGATCAAGGGCGGCTGCGCCGACTATGGCGCGCGCCACACCGCAGATAACGCCGCCGCCGGCCATCTGCAGAAGCCGGCCGGCAAATGCTGGGCAACCGATCCAGCGAACAATCCAAACAATTATCCGCTCGCGCTGTACCCGCAATGGGACGCCCAGCACCCGGTGCATTTCGTGTCGCACAGCCAGGGCGGCCAGACCATCCGCACCCTCATCCAGTTGCTGGAAAGCGGCGCGCCCAATGGCGCCGGCACGGAAGGCAGCGGCAGCCTGTACGCCGGCGGCAAGGTGGGCTGGGTCAAGAGCGCGACCTCGATCTCCTCCCCGCACAACGGCACCACGCTGCGCGACGTGGTGGTTGAATTCGTGCCGAAGGTTTCCGAGCTGGCGGGCAGCATCGTCGAAGTGGCGGGCCTGGGCGGCTCGGGCGGCAGCGGCTACAAATTCCGGCTCGAGCAATACGGGCTGGCGCAAGGTCCCGCCGAATCGATCGGCGATTTTATCGACCGCACACGCGGCGCGCCGTTCTGGCAGCTGTCCAATCGTGATGCAGCGCAGTGGGACCTGGCACCGGACGGCGCGGCACAGTTGAATACCTGGGTGAAGACTTCACCCAACGTCTATTACTTCTCGATCGGGTCGCGCGCCACGGAGCAAGGCCACTGGTGCTGCAACAACACCGACCGTGTGATCGCGCCGTTCCAGAGCAGCGATTACCAGTACGCCCGCAACGACATGATCTTCTTCCTGAAGAACACGGCTGGCGAATGGGTGGTGCCATCGATCCTGCAGCATGGCATGGGCTCCTATCGCGCGCCTGAGTGGTACCCCAATGATGGCGTGGTGAATACCATATCGATGCGCGGGCCTTCCGGCCAGCCGCAGCGCAACTTCGACGGCGCGCCGGTCAAGGGCAGCTGGAACTATATCGGCTACTACGACCAGTACGACCACTTCGACGTAATCGGGTGGGATTCGCCATCTTGGGCGGTCTATCCGATCTACGACAACCTGCTCGGCATCATTGGCGCGCTGTGATGATGCGCGCCACGATCGCCATCGCATCGGTCGCTTTGGCGGCCGCTTTGTGGCGGGCCGGCTCGCCAGGGCCGGCGCCCGCGCCCTCGCGACTGCCGCCCGCTGCCGCAGCGCAAGCGGCCAGCATCGGCAAGGCTCCAGCCCTGTCCGCCGTGCCCGCAACGAAGCCGCCACGCAGCGCATCCCCGACAGCCAGCACCACGCCGGCCGTCGCAAGCGTTGAAGCGGCCGTGCGTGATGCACGCCGCCGCGGCAAGAGTGAACAGGAAGTCTATCGCCTGCGCAGCGCGCAACTGCCGGCTGATCAAGTGGAAGCGTTGGCCCGCATGGAAGCAGCCCAGGAAAACTGGCGGCAGCGCCTGGAAGCCCTGCAGGCGGCGTGCGCCGCCAACATCGGCTGCGATGACGCGCGCGCCAGCTTCACGCGTGAGGAACTGGCGCGCACCACGGCCTATGCCGCGCCGACGTTGAGGCAATAAGCGCTAAGGTACCGGTGACAGCATCCTGCTCGCCTCATCCTGCCCGACATATTGGGCAATCAGGCGCAGCAGGGTGCCATCGGCGCGCATATCTCTCACCAGGCCAGCCCAGCGCCGGGCATCTTCTGCGCTGAACAGCTTCTTGCCCATCATGATGTTGGCCGGCCCGCGCTGCCGGCTGCCGCCCCAATCCTCGATGCGTACCGCACCGGCCGCGATTTCAACTTTCAGGTAGCTGTCGTACACCAGTTTCGGCGCAAGCAGTGCCTGGAAGCGGCCAGCCCTGAGCATGGCGTACAAGCGGTCGCTATCGTCGACGTCTTCAACGCGGCCGATATTGCGCAATTGGGTCACGAAGTCCTCATATGCCGGCCCGGCCGCATAACCGCGCCCGGAGCCAAGCCGCAAATTGGGATCGGCGATAAAGTCCGCCATGGAATGCACACCCCTGCCGGCATCCGCACGCAGCACGACCATGTTCTTCACCCACATATACGGTTCGGCCCAGGCAAACACCGTTCGCTCCGGCGTGGCGGCCGCGGACAGCGTCATATCGACGCTGCCGCTCTGCATGGCAGGCCAGATCGCCCGCCGTTGCAGGACTTTGTAGGAAATGTTGCAACCGCTACGCTTGCGCAGTTCTTCCGCCACGTCCTTGTCCAGGCCCGCACCGGCACGATAGAAGTTGCCGAATTCGTAGAGGCCGACAACGATGGGACGGGACGGGCACGCCAGGGCCGACGGTTTTTCAGCATGCGCCGGCAAGCCAAGTCCCGCAAGCGCCAACGCGCACAAGAAGTTCCGCATGCTGCCCTCCCGATGTCGCTAATCGCTGTTTCGATTATGACACGCGACAACAGCTGCGACTATTTATTTGCTCGTGATGTTGACCATGCCCTTGAAGTCATACGGAATCACCACAGTCTGCACCTTGCCCGCCGCAATGCCCTCCGCGATCTTCATCTGGGCCTGCGCCTGCATGTAGGAGATGGCGCCGGCATTGGCATTCAGGGCCGCGATACGCTCGGCTTCCTTCTTCGCGATCTGCACTTCGACCTCCTTGGTCTTTTCCTCGTTCTTGGCACGCACCAGGTTGTCGGCGCTGGCCTTGACCGCATCGCTAGGCACCATGCCGCCCACGCGCACTTGCGAGATCGTGATGCCGTTCAGCTTTTCATCGTTCAGCGTCGCGATCATGGTGGCCTGGATTTCCTCCTCAATCTGCGAACGGTTGTCGTTCATGTTCAGCGCTTCGTATTTGCGCGCCACCTTGTACACGGCGTTGCGCGCAGTCTGGTAGATGTAGGCGTGCATCAGGTAGATATCGCCGCTGGCATCCTGCGTGTGGAAGGAACGGCTCTTGTTGACCCACAGGTCCGACACGGCCGACGGCGTGATGTTGTAGATCACCGCCAGGTCGAAGTCCTTCATGGTCGAATTGTCCGCAGCCAGCGGCATCAGGTCGCGCACGTCGACGCTGACATCCTTGATCGGGAAAGTCAGGATGGAACCGATGATGGTCTGGTTAAAGCTGCCTGCCACGCGCTCTTCGGCCTCCACCGTCTTGTCGAAGTTGACGCGCAAACCCACCTCACCGGTATCGATCACCTTGCAGCCGGACAGGGTGGCAGCGGCAAGCAGGACGGGAACCAGCAGGAGCGGAGATTTTTTCATGGCTATCTCGATGAGTTAAAGGAAGCACTATTCTATTGCTTTCCGGACAGATAAAAATCATGCAAAAATGACCTGGATTACCGTTGCTCAATAGCCAGTGAAAGTGCTCAGATATACACAAAATGTCACAACTTTCCTTAGCTTGCCGGAAACTTTCACCAACTATCACCAACCCATCGTCTTTTTTAGGCAAAACCGTCCTTGAATTTCTACAATTCCAATTGGCAACACGGTATCATCAAGGCCATATCCTACTCACCCCTAGTCAGCATGAATGAAGGCGGTACCAGCTTTTCGCCACGGCGCGACGCCGTGATTTTGATTGTTGATGATGCGCCGGACAATCTCTCTGTCCTGCGCAAGCTGATGGTCGAGCAGGGTTACCAGACATACGTCGCCAACTCCGGCGAGCGCGGGCTCGAAATCGCACGCCGCGTCCACCCGCACCTGATCCTGCTCGATGTCATCATGCCCGGCATGGACGGCTTCGAGACGTGCCGCCACCTGAAAGCGCACCCGGCCACGGAAGATATCCCGGTGCTGTTCATGAGCGCACGCAATGAACAGGAAGACGTGGTAGCCGGCTTCGAACTGGGCGCAGTCGATTACATCGGCAAGCCGCTGCGCATGGCCGAAGTGTGCGCACGGGTACGCACCCAATTGCAGATCCGCTTCGCCACCGAGACGCAGCAGGAACAGTCGGAGCGCCTGCGCACCATCGTGAACAATATGGCGGAAGGCTTGCTGATCATCGAAGCCGATGGCCGCATCCAGTTCACCAACCCGGCCTGCGACCAGTACCTGGGGTATATGTCGCATGAACTGTCGGGCAAATCGATCTCCGACCTGCTCAATCCACTGGTGGCCGACGAGTACCTCGAATACTTTGCGCGCTACGCCGCCAATCCGGAAACGGCGCACAGTCACGGCACGCGCGAAGTGATCATCCGCCACCGCACCGGCAAGTCCGTCTGCATGGACCTGACGCTGACGCCGATGTTCCTGCGCCAGCCTTTATTCATTGGCCTGCTGCACGACATCACCCACCACAAGTTGTCGGAAGATGCGTTGCAGCGCGCAGCCATGATCGACCCGCTGACGAAAATTGCGAACCGCCGCCACTTCGACTCCTTCCTCGAAAAGGAATGGCAGCGCGCCATGCGCACCGGCGCGCCGCTGTCGCTGGTGGTGCTCGACGTCGACCACTTCAAGCTGTACAACGACACGCTGGGCCACGCCCAGGGCGACGTCTGCCTGCAGCAGGTAGCGCAGGCCATCAGCGCACACGCCTTGCGCGTGACCGACCTGGCGGCGCGCTACGGCGGCGAAGAATTCGTGCTGCTGTTTGCCGAAACCGACGCCGACGCCGCCTTCCAGATGGCCGAATCGATCCGCACCCATGTGGAATCGCTGCACATTCCCCATCCGCGCTCCGCGACCTCGCCGCACATCACGGTCAGCATCGGCGTCGCGACGCTGTGCCCGACGCCGACCGACAACATCGAATCGCTGTTCGTCGCCGCCGACCGCGCCATGTACGCCGCCAAAGAAGACGGCCGCAACCAGGTGCGCGCCACCCGCCCGCCGACCACCGCCATCGAAGCCGCCCGCGCCGCCCTTGCCAAACGCTAACTTGAAAGTCGGGGTCAGCTCCGGCAATCGGACATTTCTTTATAGCTTTTCGGGGTAGCCGGTGATTTCGGCGATTTCGGCGTACATCGGTTGCAGTCGCTTGTACATTTTCAGGTAGACGCGGTGGTAGAGCTGGTCGTAGGTCTTGCGGTGCGCTGGGTCGGGCTGGAATACGCGGCCTTTGCGCGTCATGGCGTTGATGGCGGCGTGGAAGTCCTTGTGCAGGCCGAGGCCGGCCGCAATGGCAATGGCGGCGCCCAGGCCACTGGTTTCGTACACGTGGGCGCGCGCTGCGGGCAGGCCGAAGATGTCGGCCGTGAGCTGCATGGCTGCGTCGCTCTGCGAGCCGCCCCCGGCCACGCGCAATTCCGTGATCTTCGTGCCGCTGCGCTTTTCGATGCGCTCGCGGCCTTCACGCAGCGCGTAGGCCAGGCCTTCCAGGATCGCGCGGTACATGTGGGCGCGCGTGTGCACGTCGCCGAATCCGATCATGGCGCCTTTCGCTTCCGGTCCGGGCACCTTGATGCCGGGACTCCAGTACGGCTGCAGCATCAGGCCCATCGAGCCAGGCGGCACTTCGTTCACCAAGAGGTCAAACAGCGCTTCCGGCGGCATGCCCTGCTCCACCGCGGCCGATTGCTCAAGGTGGCCGAACTGCTCCTTGAACCAGTTGACCATCCAGTAGCCGCGGAAAATCTGCACTTCGGTGCTGTAGGCGCCCGGAATGGCCGCCGGATATGGCGGTATGAAGGGCGTGACTTCAACGTATTTGCTGGTGGTGGTGTTGATGGTGGCGGTGGTGCCGTAACTGAGGCAGCCAATGTGCGGCTCGAGGCCGCCGGCGCCGATCACTTCGCAGGCTTTGTCGGCGGCGGCGGCAACCAGCGGCACGCCCTCCGGTATGCCGGTGGCGGCTGCGGCGGTCGCACTGATGGCCCCAATCACTTCGCCCGGCTGCAGCAGCTCGGGCAACTGGTCGGGCCGCACGGCCAGCGCCTGCCATTTCCAGTCGCGCGCACCGGCCCAGGCGTGGCGCTTGTAGTCGAACGGCATGTAGGCGACCTGCGAGCCCGTGGAGTCGGCAAAGCGGCCGCTCAGGCAGTGATTCAGGTAACCAGATAGCAGCAGGAATTTGTGCGTGCGCTCCCACACGCCAGGCTGATGGGCCTTGATCCAGTTCACTTCCGCTTCGCGGCGGAAGTAGTCGATCGTGCCGTCCACGCCGGCCAGCTTGAAGGCGGCGCTCCACAATGGGCCGATTGGCGGTACTTGTTCGGTGCGGCGCTGGTCCAGCCAGGTGATGGCGGCGCGCAGCGGCTTGCCTTCGCTGTCGACGGCAACAACGGTGCCGCGCTGGGTGGTGACAGCCACGCCGGCGATGGCGCTGCGTGGAATGTCGGTGACGGTCCACAGGCGCTGGCAGGCGGCGCACACGGCGTCCCAATAGCCTTCGGCCTTGTGTTCGGCCCAGCCGGGTTGCTCGGAATAGTAGGCAGGCTGCAGGTGTACCTGGGTCTTGGCGACCAGGTTGCCCTGCAGGTCGAACAGCAGCGCGCGAACGCTTTGCGTGCCGTTGTCGATGGAGAGAAGGTATTGGCTCATTCGCGTGCTTTCGGCAGGCTGTAGTTTGACCGGCATAATGCCAGATATGCCGCTTCTTCGGCAGCCCAGCGCTGGTCGTCCCAGCCCAGTTCCGGCTGGCAGATGCTGCGCACGCGCGCCAGCACTGCCGCCCCGCCGTTGGCGAGCTGGATGCCCAGGCGGCTGCGGCGCAGCATCAGGTCTTCCAGGCGTTGCACGGATTCGTGGCGCGCTGCCCAGCGCAGCTGTGCCCACAGGGTTTCGGTGCCGGGTATTTCTTCGAGTTCTCCTTCCTGTGCGGCGGCGACCAGGGACTCCGCTTGCATGCCGTAGCGGCCCCGCAGGCGGCTGTCCTGGCCTGGCGGCAGGTGGCGCGACCTGCCGGCGCTGCCGGCCGGCGGCGCGAAAATGGCGTTCGGCGCGAGGTTGGCATGCCAGTGCGGCAGTTGCGGCGCAGCGTGGCGCAGCACGTCCAGCGCGATGGCGCGGAAGGTGGTGAGTTTGCCGCCGGTGACGGTCAATAGTCCCTCCTGCTGCCACAGAACGTGGTCGCGGGCTTCTTTGGAGGGATCAGCCTTGCCGGTGTCGATCACCGGGCGCACGCCGGCGTAGGTTGCCAGCACGTCGGCTTCGGTGATGGAGAGCGTGGGGAACTGGTCGTGCAGGGCAGCCATCAGGTAGTCGGTTTCTTCCTGCGTGATGGCGGCTTCCTGTTGCAGGTCGCTGCGGTGGTCGACGTCCGTTGTGCCGACGATGGTGACGCCCTCCCATGGGAAGGCGAATACCGGGCGGCCGTCATGCGGGTGCATCAAACTGATCGCCTGCGCCAGCGGAAGGCGCCACGCCGGAAGCACGACGTGGCTGCCACGCAGAGGCCGCAACCGCGCGGCGGGCTTGTCGTGCAGGCGGTCGGCCCAGGCGCCGGTGGCGTTCACCACCAGCCTGGCACGCACCTCGTGCATCTCGCCGCTGATCGCGCAGCGCACCAGTGCACCCTTTACGCGTCCGGCGCGCACTCCTGCCGCCTGGGCGGCATCGCGCAGCAAGGAATGCACCGCGCAGTAATTGAGGGCGAAGCCGCCATGCGACTGCGCCTCCTGCAACACGCGCATGACCAGGCGTGCATCGTCGGTACGGGCGTCCTGGTAGCAGATGCCGCCCTGCAGCCCTTCGGTGCGAATATGCGGCGCCATTGCCAGGAATTCCTGCGCGCCGAAATAGTGGCGCGCGCGTTTCCCGGCCATGCGGTCATAGATCGCGAGTCCCAGCAGGAAAGCGCGGCGCCCCGGTTTGCGGCCAACATAGTCGCCAAAAGCGAATCCCAGCGGTTCGACCAGTCCCGGTGCATCGCGCAGCAGCGCATCGCGTTCATGGACCGACTCGCGAGTCAGCCCGAATTGTCCTTCCTTCAGGTAGCGCAAGCCCCCGTGCACCAGTTTGGACGATCGGCTCGACGTGCCCCAGGCGAAATCGCGCTGCTCGACCAGCAAGGCGCGC
>Ga0055543_1000154_pt1 | contig 57352 bp, 60 predicted proteins | sample AraplaCvi_mMF_r2_2_FD_61186 | JGI IMG/M metagenome (GOLD analysis project Ga0055543, IMG submission 61186) | Arabidopsis root microbial communities from North Carolina, USA - plate scrape MF_Cvi_mMF_r2 | ecosystem: Host-associated > Plants > Roots > Endosphere | place: USA: North Carolina | reverse complement strand
CCGGCAGAGCTCGGCCAACGATCACGCTCATGGCGTAATCGAGGTAGCTCTTGCGCATCTCTTCTTCGAGGGAAATTGGGATTGTTTCTTTTGCGAATTGATCCATTGGCGGGTCGATCTCTATTATCCAGACACACAAGCCTGCGATTTTAGCATGGCGCCAAGGCTGCCGGACGAAAGTCATCGGGTTGACACAAATGCACCTTATTATTGCCCCTACGTTGCAACTAAACAACATTTTGGTCAAATGCGCGAAACTGGCCTTTTCCTCCACTTTTGATGCAGTTTTGCGAAATATGGCAAAATGGTCGAGAAACTAATGAAAAAGATAGTTTTATTAGCGTTACCCCCCGTTTAAGGAAAAGACCAATATGAAGAAAATCCTCGCCACCGTGTTTGCTGCGTCTGCCGTTCTGGCAGGCCCTGTGCTGGCCCAAGACAAGCCGACCGCGCCTCCGTTCGCACCAGTAACCCAGGACATCCAGGCCGCGACGCCTAAGAGCGCCTATGTGCAGGATGCCCGCGGCATCATCGCCCGCAACCCATTCGGCCTGTGCTGGCGCACCGGTTACTGGACCCCGGCCGATGCCGTGCCAGGTTGCGACCTGCCGATCTGCACCCCACCGGAAGAGCTGAAGGATGGCAAGTGCGTACTGCCTCCGCCACCACCAGCACCGGTAGCCCAGCCGCCAGTCGCCGTGCCAGCAGCCCCAACGCCAGCTGCCACCGCCGTGCCGACCGCTGAGAAAGTCTCCTTCGCAGCCGACGCCTTCTTCGACTACGACAAGGCAGTGCTGAAGCCAGAAGCCAAAGAAAAGCTGGACGACCTGACCGGCAAGCTGAACGGCGTCAACCTGGAAGTCATCATCGCCGTTGGCCACACCGACTCGATGGGCACCGACCAGTACAACGACAAGCTGTCGCTGCGCCGCGCTGATGCCGTCAAAGCATACCTGCTGAGCAAAGGCGTGGAAGCCAACCGCGTGTACACCGAAGGCAAGGGCGAGAAGCAGCCAATCGCGGACAACAAGACCGCCGAAGGCCGCGCCCAGAACCGCCGCGTGGAAATCGAGGTTGTTGGCACCAAGAAGTAATTCCCGGCGCACCAGCGCTACTACTGCCCCGCCCTGTGCGGGGCTTTTTTTTGTCCACTTCGGGGTCAGGAACAAAAGTGGACATTTTCCCTGAAGCAGTAAATGTCCACTTCCGTTCCTGACCCCGAAGTGGACATTTTTCCAGTATCATCCCGGCATGAACGCCGACCCATTAGAACTGCAAAAATTCAGCGAACTGGCCCATCACTGGTGGGATCCCACGTCCGAATTCAAACCCCTGCACGAAATCAATCCGCTGCGCCTGGAATGGATCAACGCCCGCGCCCCGCTGGCCGGCAAAAACGTGATCGATATCGGCTGCGGCGGGGGCATCCTGTCCGAATCCATGGCCCGCAAAGGAGCCAAGGTCACCGGCATCGACCTGTCCGAAAAAGCCCTGAAAGTGGCCGACCTGCATAGCCTGGAATCGGGCGTGGCGGTCCGCTACAAGCTGGTCGCCGCCGAAGAAATGGCAGCGCAGGAAGCCGGCCAGTACGATGTGGTCACCTGCATGGAAATGCTGGAACACGTCCCGGACCCGGGCGCCATCGTGCGCGCAGCTGCCACCCTGGTGAAGCCGGGCGGCCACGTATTCTTCTCCACCCTGAACCGCAACCCGAAAGCCTATCTGTTCGCGGTGATCGGCGCCGAATACCTGCTGCGCATGCTCCCCAAGGGCACGCACGATTACGAAAAATTCATCACCCCGGCCGAACTGTCGCAATATGTGCGCACTGCTGGCCTGCAGGTAGATGCCTTGAAGGGCATGGGCTACAATCCGCTGACCAAGGTCTACTCCCTGAACAACGACACCAGCGTTAATTACCTGGTGGCGTGCACCCGCCCTGAATAAAGCCTGGCGGCCTGCGCGCCGCCTGCTTTGAAAGCTTTTTCCCCACCATGAGCCTGTTTCCAGCCCCGCGCGCCATCCTGTTCGACCTCGATGGCACCCTGGCCGACACCGCGCCCGACCTGGCCGCCGCAATCAACCTGCTGCGCACCGTGCGCGGGCTGGAGCCGACGCCATATGAGGTGCTGCGTCCGCAGGCATCGCACGGCGCACGCGGCATGATCGGGGTGTCCTTCGGCCTCAAGCCGCAGGACGAAGGCTTTGAAGAATTGCGCGATGGCTTTTTCACCAACTATGAAGCGGCCATGGCCGTGCACAGCACCCTGTTCGACGGCGTGCATGAACTGCTGGCCGGCATTGCCGACGCCGGCCTGCGCTGGGGCATCGTCACCAACAAGCCGGCTCGCTTCACGGACCCGCTGGTGCCGCAAATCGGCCTGGCGCTGGCCAGCTGCGTGGTTTCCGGCGACACCACCCCGCACGCCAAGCCGCACCCTGCCCCGCTGCTGGAAGCGGCAGCCCGCCTGGGACTGGCGCCGGAAGAATGCTGGTACGTGGGCGACGACCTGCGCGACATCCAGGCCGGCCACGCCGCCGGCATGCGCACGGTGGCCTGCCAATGGGGCTATTGCGGCGCGATCGAGCCCGCCACCTGGGGCGCCGATCACTTGCTGGCCTCTCCAGCCGAATTGCTGGCCCTGATCCGCGCAACCGTACCATCGCCAACACCGTTGGCAGCCTAGAAACTGCGTTATAACTTGCCCAACAGCAATAAGTTTCTATACTATAGTCATTAGCGATTACAGGAAAAGGCAACTGGAGACTTTATGGACGGCGACGACAACATCGAGGTGGCGCTCCCGCCACGCAGCAGCGCGCCGCAAGCCTGGGACGCCTCCGTTGCCGAGAGCCGCTTCTACTGGTACGACCTGCTGGTCAACGACCCGCTGGTGCCCGACTTCCGCGACCCGATCGGCCGCTACCAGCGCCGCATGCAGTTCGCGCTCGACGCGACCATGGAAAAGCAGCTCCTGTTCTTCGTCATCTCCCGCCCGCGCCTGCGCTTCGACATCAAGAAAGGCACGAGCTGGGGCTTCTTCGGCCTGAAGCTGACCGTGCCGCTGCTGGCCGGCACCGACAACCGCAAGGAATCGATCACGCTCGAACTGGAAGTGCCGTTCGAAGCCACCTTCAAGAAGCCGATCGTCACCCTGCACGACAAGTACATCACGCTGAACTGGGGCGCGCTGACGGAATGCTATTCCGCGCACGACCTGCTGCAAAAATTCCCAAGCGACCTGAAGTACGAAAGCACGGTGGAATACATCGGCATCACGCGCGACCCGCAATCGCGCCTGGCCAAAGGCCGTTTCCCGGCCGTCAACCGCATCATGGAAGAAAACGACGGCACGCTCGACACCTTCCTGCTGGTCAAGCGCATGGATGTGAAAGTCGAAACCGCGGTGCAGGACCCGCTTGGCGAAGCCTCCACCCGCTCGCACGTCGAAGTGATGGAAGGCGCCCTGATCAACTACTTCGAAGGCGACAAGCCAGCCCACCACGGCACCATCGAAACCAACAACCGCCGCAACCGCGTGGAAGGGCTGGTCGACACTTACCAGCTCGAACGCCTGACCATCGACCTCGGCTTCAAAGAGGCCGACAGCTTCCACGACCTCAAGTCCGCCATCGTGCCTGTCTCGCGCCGCCACCTGGTCGAATTCACCTTCGGCCCCGGCGGCGCGATCCATCACAAACGCCTGCCCGACGACGCCCGCCCGCTGGTTTCGCTCGAAGACTGACGCAGCGCAAAAGATTCAGGTAAAATACAACTTCCTTCTGTGGGGACGACCTGGTTTCGACGTGGGTTGCAAAGCAGAACAGGGCATACCGAGGGCTGGTTACCTCGTAAATACACCCAGAAACAAACTAACTGCAAACGATAACTCGTACGCACTGGCTGCTTAATTGCGCCTGCCCGACAACACCTCGCCCTTAGGGTGTGACCGCAAGGTCGTGTTGGGTCATTTATAAGGGATCGGACTTCGAGGGTTCACTTCGAGAAGTCCTAAATCTAAGGTGAATCGCCTGTCCGGAACGTGCACACCCGTGCCGTACAGGTTAAATTAAATGATAGTGCTAAGTATGTAGAACTGTCTGTAGAGTGCTTGCGGACGCGGGTTCGATTCCCGCCGTCTCCACCACCGAACATTATGAAGTAATCCAACGCCGTCCATGTGACGGCGTTTTCTTTGGTTTCTCCTATGAGGGGCCGTCCAAACCTGTCTTGCCAAATCCCAACCTATCCAGCGAGAATGGGGGTATCAAGCGGGGTACTCCCAAAAATCGAACGGAAAGGAAAACTATGGCTGGGGGTATCGGCGTATCGAGGTTGACCGATAAGGAAGTAAAGGCGTTTGTAGCGCAGGGGGAGCGTGGCGGGAAGCTATTCGATGGCGGCGGGCTGTACCTATTCATTACGGCAGCGGGCAGCGCCTCATGGCGTATCAAGTACCGATTCGGCAAGGAGAAGACCTACACGATTGGCCTCTATCCAGTAGTCACCCTTGCTGCCGCCCGTTCCGAACTGACTGAGTTAAAGCGGCTACTACTGGAAGGCAAAGACCCGGTAACGAACCGTCGCTTGAACAAAGCTGCAAACGCTGCCAGTACAGACAACACGTTCCAGGTCGTCGCCAAAGAGTGGTTGGCAATGAAAAAGAAGGAGTGGAGCGCCGTGCACTACATTAAGTCAGCACGGGCCTTGGAGCGCGATATCTATCCGACTCTTGGCAAGCTGCCAGTCTCCGATATTACGCCCGCCATGGTGGCAGTCACTATCGAGGAGATAAACAAGCGCGACGTACTGGAAACCGCAACTCGTATCCTCGCGCACCTGAACGGAGTGTTCCGTTACGCACAGGCCAAAGGCTATTGCGAAAACAACCCTGCTACGGCGGCCCGAGAAGTGCTACCACGTAAGAAGATAGCCGAACACATGCCCGCCCTATTGGACTTTTCGTCGCTAGGTGATCTCCTTCGCCGCGCAGAACTAGCAAGCCTTTCGCCCTCGGTACGTATGGCGCATCGCCTCTGCGCCTTTACGGCTACGCGGATCAGCAATGTGGTCGAAGCCGAATGGAAAGAATTTGATCTGGTGGCCGACACTCCCGTCTGGACAATTCCAAGGGAGAAGATGAAGACCCAAAGCCGTGCCGAAGATCATCGCATTCCACTCTGTACAGAAATCGTCACTGAGCTACGAAGCTGGCAGGGGAAAATCGGTAGTAAGGGTTTTGTATTCCCCTCCCCTACTGGTCGCAAACACATTACCCGCGAATCCATCGAAAAAATGTACCGGGTTACACTGAAGCTAGATGGGAAGCACACGCCTCATGGTTGGCGCAGTGCATTCACGACGCTTTGCCGCGAGAACGGGTTTGAACGTGAAGTGGTAGAACTGGCGCTTGACCACGCCCACGACAACGAGGTTGTACGAGCGTATGACCGTGGAGAGCGTTTCGAGAAACGGATTAGCCTGTACCAGTGGTGGGGCGCAGAACTAGCCACTGCCCAGACTGCAAAGTAATAGCACCGTGTAGAAAAGAAAAAGCCGCTACCGATTTGATTCGGGGCGGCTTTTCAGCTTCTTAATGCTTGGTGGCGACCTTCGATTCGATGAAGGCGCGTACGTCCGATTGTTTCCATCGCGTAGCTCCGGGGCTAATCTTAAATGACTTGGGGAAGTCCGGTTCGTCGCGGCTCTTAGCCCATACGCTTGACCTACTGATGCAAAGCAGACGGCCTACGTCCTCGACAGTGAGTAGCTGAAGTTGATGATGCTCTGGGGATGTGAGTTGCATTAGTCCTCCTTCTAGATTGTGTTGACGGCTCCTTATAGAGAGTGTGTGAGAGCGAGATTGCCCAGCACCGGACGGCATCATATACGTAAGAAGGAAAGTAGCGCAACAGATTTTTTAGATAAAAATCCTTTATAAACAATCAGTTAGCGTATAAAACCTAAACGTCTGTGGATATCTAGCCAGCCTGACGTCGGCTCAGGACCGGGTTCTGTATTTCTTGCCAGGCGCTCAACAGAAGTGTACCTTTTGAGTATCGAATTTGATTGCGCAAGCGAAGTAGCCGCGTGGCATCGAGGATGAAAAATGGATGACGACGAATACGAATTCTGGATTGATGCTTACACGCCCGGAACCATTCCAATGGAGCGACTGGCTAAGTATCTTGCAGAGCTTGCAAAGATGCTCGGGCATGCGGGAAGCGTTCACTTTGACCGTCTCGAGGCCGGGAGCACGAAAACATTGATGCACGTTAAACGCGAGGATGCGCCGAAGGTCTTGGACCGAGTAGAGCATATTGCCAAAGGACTTGCGGCAAATGACGCGGCGGCAGCATTTGACGAACTCAATGCCCTATTACGCACCGACAATGCTATCGGGAAGCTGAGCCGGAAAACGTCGAACTCACAAAACCTCGCTGTAGTGCTTACCTTTGCGGGCCGCGACTTACCGAAACCCTTAACCTACGGCCCCTTCTACGAGGAGGCAGTGATTGAAGGGGAACTTGTTCGGATTGGAGGCAAAGACAAGAGCGCCCATGCTCAAATAGTTGATCCTGAAGGTAAGACATGGTCGGGCGAGATGGACAGGGAGTTAGCCCGCGATATGGCTCAGTACCTTTACAAAGGGACTGTGCTCCGCGTTACCGGTGACGCTCGCTGGGAACGACTGGAAAACGGCGCATGGCATTTGATGGTCTTCAAGATCAAGGGGTTTGACGTACTGGCTGATGACACGTTGGATGAAGCAACAGGGCGACTGCGAGGTTTGAAAAAAACTGACTGGGATAGCGTAGGCGACGTCGACGCCTTTATTTCCGCCTCACGCGGGGAAAGTGACGGGTTGCATTGATGGTAGTCTTTGACACTTCACTTCTGGCCCTCGCTTTTGATGCGAGAGCAAATCCACCGACCGATCCCGCCACTGGCGAACCTTTAACTGAATGCCAGGCTCGCATAGACCACTTGATCAATACTTTGAGCAGGGGAAGAACTAGGGTACTGATTCCGGCCCCAGTGGTGGCGGAGTATCTTGTTCGAGCAGGACTAGATAGAGATAGACGGCTTGCAGAACTAACCAGTTCACGAGCTTTCGTAATTGCCCCCTTTGATATCCGCGCCGCTGTGGAATGCGCAGGAATTGAGGATGCTGATTTCAATAGACTGCGCGTGGTGAACGACAGCGACACGAAAGCTAAAGTGAAATTTGACAGGCAGATTATCGCAACAGCGATTGCTCGTGGTGCCACGACAATCTACACGGGAGACAAAGGACTTGCTGATCGCGCAAAGCGCAACAACATTCAAGTGGTCATGACATGGGAATTGCCTCTACCACCGGTTGATCCCCAAGGTAGGCTCCCATTGGAAGAAGTTCAGCATTCCAACATTCCGTCATCGTCAGAGCAACCGACGGGCGAGAATCTTCATATCCCGCCCGCACGACGGATGCGCTTTCGAGAAAGTGGACAATCTGACGAGTAGAATTTACCGCGCTCCTCGCAACCGCCACCCCCGATTATGATGTTCGCTTTTGCCATTCCTGCGTGCGCGAAGCATGCGTCGAGTATATAACGGCGTGCAAATAATCCAATCATGATCTGGCAAACCAACGGGGAGTGATGGTTGAGTGCCTGCACTACTGCTACTTCTTCGATCCGAAGGCTTTAGCACAGGCACGCAGGGCGGTTTCAGGTGGCTGGAGAATGGAGCTTCCAACAGGTAAACGCTTTTGTACGCAATCCCAACCCTTAGGATTTTCAGCACGTAATTTCGCCTCTTTATCTTCTCTTTCCCACTTTGCCTCCTGCTCTCGCTCGAACTTGCGGCGCTCACGCCAAGCTTGCTCCTCCCGATCCTGCTTTTCCTCCAGGTTCTGCAACAGAACGCGCTGTTCCTCAGCCCGCATCTCCTTATCGTACAAGTTACGTATGACCCCCGCCGACTCGTCGCACCTGACGAAAGTTTCATTGCCAACAAAGGTGTACAAGCATGACTGCGTGGGGCCATATACGGCGTAAGGACGGCGTTCGGCTGCGGTCGCCGCAACCGTGATCGCAGCTAGACAGAGGATTGCAGCAATATGCTGCGTCTGGCGCGATGGTGCCGCTGTAAATCGTAGTGCCATAGTCTATTTCCAAAGTGTAATGAGAATGGCAATCCTACCGATACGGTAGCATTTGATCAAGCCGAAACAACGACTATCTCTACCTTTATGGTAGGGAGCAGGCATGTCAGCATTTGGCAGCAGATTGAAGGCTGCGCGATTGGCCGCAGGGCTGTCGCAAGAACAGTTGGGTATTCAAGCCGGGATTGAAGAAGCCAGCGCAAGCGCCAGGATGAACCGCTATGAGCGTGGAACCCGAGTACCCGGGCCGGAATTGGTTGCAAGATTCGGTGTCGTCCTCAATCTGCCAGCAGCCTACTTTTACGCGGAGGCCGACGACGAAGCAGAGCTTCTAGCTGCGTTCCACAAACTTCCTGATGATGGTCGTAAGCGAGTGCTGGCAGCGGCACTCAAGCTTGGCAAGTAATCGTCTACGGGCACCGCAAAGGCTTGCCGACTATGTCCTACTGAAAAAGTTTTCCGCACACACGGGCGAGTGGGTCTGGCGATGCGCTACGGGGAACTTCGCCGGCAGTGCTCAGGCTAAAAAAATAGAAAAATCTGAGACACCTAAAGTACCAAGCGGGACACCAGGTCCTAAAAATAGAAAAAGCTGAGATGTCCACTGGGCAGTTCAAGTAGGCGCCACAGGGTTTTGACACTCCCCTCCCCTTCCGGAGAAATATGCAGGGTGTCGCTGGCGCTGGTTGGCGCGTTGGGTTCAGCGATTGATTTAACAGCCCTGCATACGGCAGGAGATCGCGTCAGCCTTAGCAGCGCGCTACACCGCCAAGCGGGCAAGTAGATTGCTCACACTGGTCTTGTGCCAAGACTTTCCACGCGGCGTCTGGATACGGCGCTCATTTAGGGCTTTGGCTATACCGCCTAGTGAATTGATCCCTGCCGCATCCAGTTCTGCCAACACCGGGCGAAGATCGGCAGCGTGGGAGTCAGCCCGTTCCTTGATTGCCCGTACACCCGCTTCATTCCCCTTGCCAGCGCGTCGCAACGCCGCCGCGCCGTTCGGGTTGCCTAGCTTTGCACCACGATCCTTATATGCTTTCAGTGCTTCCTTCGTGCGCTTGGATATCGCTTCACGCTCCTGCTCCGCCACCAGTGCCATGATGCCTACCGTAAGGTCGTTTGCATTCGGCATGTCAGCGGCAATGAATCGCACACCAGAGTCACGAAGTGTGAGCAGGAAGGCGGCATTACGGGACAGTCGATCCAACTTCGCAATAACCAACACAGAACCAGTGATCTTTGCCTGATGAAGCGCTGCTAGAAGCTTGGGTCGGTTCTTGCTGGCCTTGCCTGACTCAACTTCCACAAATTCTTCAAGAATGACACCGCCACAGGAAGCAGCGTAGGTGCGGATGGCATTACGCTGCGCTTCCAGCCCAAGACCGCTCTCACCTTGGCGTACTGTCGAAACCCTGCAATAGCTTACGATCTTCATCCACCGCCCTAAAGGTATAAAACTACGTAACGTCCGTTAGGCAATTCTATACCACGTATCTTCCGTATACAACTGAAACCTCAACTTTTGCAAAGTGAAGCTCCACTGTTTGTTGAAAGTTGCGCAGGATCAGGTGGATTACGGTGTGGAATGACTGTATAGTTATACAGCCTGATGAGAAAAACAGTATTGGCATACCCGCAAAACGCCAGATACCCGTGCTGTGACAACATGTTGGAAAACCCACCAGAGGAATTCTCGACCACTGCCAGCAATAATGGTCTCAACGGTCAGTTGCGTTGCTCAGAAAAGACAAAGGGCCAACATTTCAAAAAGAAATAAAGGCCCCAAGAAAAAACGCTTGCACAGAACCAACGGTTCCATGTTATAATTGCTGAGCAAATTTTAAATCTGAAGGATTGTAATTTGTACAACGCTTGATTGGCGTGGCCCGGCGTTAAATCATCGGTAGTTGGCGCTACCCCTGATGCACTATCAGCAGCCACCCAGAAAGGATGACTATGATTTGAAAAAAATCAACGCTAAACCGGCTCCACCCGGCATGAAGTGGATTTGCTGCCGTACTCGCAGAGTGCGTGGGAAATCTGGACGAGTTCTAGATGCGCACGACTACGGATACGAAGCATGGTGCTTCCTAGTTCCTGCTAGTAAGTAAACATTAACCAACGAAGTCCGATTCGGAGATAACTACTCTGCTTCGAACTGCACTGACTAAAAGTGCTTACTAACAGAACTGTCAACAAGCGAAGTATAGCTCTCTAAGGAAGTATTTAGCAAGCGTTTAGTTGAGTCAACATGACACATATTGACGAACAAATTGACAGACTAGATACCGAATTGATTGATGAACTTGCTACCGTAGTTTGTGACGGTGCTTGGATTTCTCAAGCAATTGACGTGTTTTGTTAGTAGCCAAATAGACAATCATCTCATCTACTCAACGGAGTACATCATGGCTACACCAAAGAATCATGGAAAATCGTGGTCTCCAGCAGACGTACAGGCTCTTGAAAAGCTCGCGGCGGGAAACACCCCGACTCGCGTGATTGGATTGAAACTGGGACGTACGGAGTCGGCTATTCAGTCGAAGGCATCAGAGGAAAGCATTTCACTGAAGCCAACCAACCAATCGCCGTATAACCGCAAGCAGTAAGCGTGTTGGCTGGGGGCTGCAATGCCCTCAGCCTCTTTTTCTTAGAAGGGCAGGATTCCCGCATCCCAGTCTGCCCTATCTTGAGCGCGTTGAGCAGCAATGACGGCCTTGTCAGTAGCCACGGCGGCCAGGAAGCGCACTCGATCATTGAATTCCACCTCAACTTGCGTCAGGCCCGCGCTGCCATAGTCCGGCGTTACGGTGAAGTTGTAATTTCTGCTGTTGAAGTAGAACGGAACGAAGAAACCGTGACGCATTAGTTCGATGCAGCGAAGCATGTCAGGCAGCGTCTTGAGCGTACACCACACAAGTCCAGCCTTACAGTATCGGGAAGCGTCCTTGGATGACGGGTTCCGCTCGAACACGACCAGATACCGTTGCCAACCGTGTTTTGCTTGCAGGGCCAACACCTTCCAGAGCGAGTGATTCCAAGCATTCTGAAGGGCCAAGAGGCGTCCACGGCTATGCCCCATCAACGCTGTCGAAAGTTCGGAGTGGGTCAGGCGGTCACCGCACTTCCAGAATACCTCTCGATAAGCTTCGCGTAGGGCATCGGTGCTCTCCTCCAAGGTGTAGTGGTTGTTGAGGATACCGTTTTTCGATTCGATGAAGTGAAAGCCTCCACCACGATGGATCAGGAAGTCTGGTTTGCCACGTAGTTCCGCGCCTTCGGCGTCTTCGTAAACCTGAGGCAGCAAGGGGGCGAATGAATTACAGCGTGCGCCGCCATGCTGGGCAATGATTGGAGCGGCTTTGCGCTCGGAGATTGAGTCGTATTGCATTTCGTATGATTCCTTTCAGGAGCGACGGCTGCGCATTGGTAAGTAGTAATGCGCTCGCCGTCTGTGTTGTCTGTTCTCCCCTATGGGAGCGTATGTTTTTCTGTATTTCGTCTGTGATTCGTCTGTATCAGAAGTCCGGTTGGGTGTCCAAAATGGCTTCAGCTTCGGCTTTCTTCATCCACATGGGGAGCCACCATCGGGACTTTCTGCCGCCCGATTCGAGCGTGTCGGACCGATAGCCACAAGAGGCGAACAGCCCTGAAATCGCCTTATTGCCAGGATTACCCATCCCCGCATCACGAAGCGCTTTAATTAGCTCCTCGGATTTGATGATCTTGGTCGTATGTCGGTCGATGAATTCATGCGCGAACGCTTGCTCCACGGTGACAGACTTCTCTATCTGCTCTTGAAGGGTGACGGTCATCGGGCAGCACTTCACGTCAAAGCCGTCAAGCGGGTACGTCACAAAGAAATCGTAAATCGCTTCTAGCGCGCCAGGTTCCGCAAGCCACTTGGAAAGGCGCTTAATGAGTCGCTGTCGGTCGTCACGCCCCTGTTTTCCTGTCAGACCATTGGAGTAACCCAAGCGCAGCGGAATCCACCAGCGGCGCTCAGTTTCATCAAGTTCAAGGGGTACCTCTTCATTACTGGCGAGGAAAAATCGGGTGTAGGTCGCCACCATACCAGCCGCTAACCCCTTCTGCTCCAATAGAACGCGTTCCTCTGTCATCAAGCTCTTCATTTGCGTCTGCACGTCCTCTCGCTTCGATTTGCAGTCGTCAAGCTGTACGAGAATAGTTCCTTCCATGGCATTGGCGAATCGCCCGAGCAGTTCCGCATACTTTTTTAGCAGTGCCGTTTGCTCGCACAGTAGCGGTGAGAGAATGTCATGGAATAAGAAACCCTTACCTGTACCGGTCTCGGACAACAGCATCACGTGCCAGCTTGGCCTTACCTCCGGGAACTGGATCATGTGAGCACAATACTGAATAAACGTAGTGCGCTCGTCTGTATCGGGGAATAAGCAAGCCATGAACTCGTGAAACAGCGGCGACAGTTCTTTAGCGGCACATTTCGGTTCAAAGGCACGGAAGGTATTTACGTACCGATGACGTGAACGATAAGCACGGATCAGGGCTGGCCCGTTCGGAAAAAAGCGGCGTCCGGTGACCGTTTGCAGCGGAGACGCAAGGTAAGCATCCGTGGGTGGTTTTGCCGGAAGCCTTCGTCCTGTCTCTTTACAGAAATCACCAAAATCCGCTGAAAGAAAGCACAGTGGTAGCGGTTCAGGGTTGTCGCCCGAAATGATCCGGGGGAACGGGCTAGTGGCGTCATACAGCTTGAAGTATCGCCCAGCAGCCAACACCGCTTGATAGGCTTCAATGGTTTCTTGTTCGGCGGCAGTGTACTTTGCTGATTCGGCTTCTGGTACTGGCGTGTTATTCGATACGAGTCTGAGTTTTGGCATTTGTGTCCTTTGCGTGCTTGCCTAGATCGGCGAGAGAAATTAGAGATTGAATTACCTGTGAGCCGCTACGGTGCTGGGCAATGCTCAGACGGCGCAGGGCGACCCATGTTTCAGCAGGGGCATAGATGAACTGGCGCTCAAGTTCAATGCCGTCACGGTTGGTGAGCTTCTGGCGTGATGTACGCGGTATCGTCACCGGCTTGGTGTGGCGTAAAGGGTTCGGGAACATGTGTTTCCTTTCGATTTTTCGTTTGATTTAGACGCGAACAGACGTGGCAATAGCTGTCGGGCTATAAACGACTACGTAGTTCAGCGTCAGGATTGTTTACTACGGGGCGGCCAGAGAACCTAGCCTTTGAAGCGCACCAGAGTGGCGGCTACGGAGGCAGGATTACAGCGTGGCGGCTTTGTAGGCCAGGCGGCGCAACAGTTTCTTGGTTTCTTCGATTTCAGCCTCGACGCTCAAGCGTTGGGCTTCACGCTCTTTGGCTTCAGCGAGTTGCTTTGCGGCCTGTTCATCGCCTCGGGCTTGAGTTACGCGCTGGAGTTCAATGGCGTGTGCCATGTTCGCTTCTGCGGCAGCAACGGCGACTTGGTCAGGGTCTCCGAGCTGAAGCGTGATTGTGCTATGCCCCGTGAACCCAAAGACTTCAGGTAGAGAACTTTGGCAAATGATGTATCCGTCACGGATATGGACTGCAACGACGGCCCATGCAACAGGCGAAATCTCGGTAATGGTGATGAATTCCGGACGGTCAATTCGCGCTGCTGGCGTGGTCGCTGCTGGGGCTGTTGCGGCTGGTGCCGGTGCTGCTGCCGGGGGTTGTACTTCGGTGCTTAGTGATACTTTCGTTGATTTGCTCATGATTGATTCCTAATTGTTTATGGTTTGTAGTTTGAATTTCGCTTAGATGTGCGATCCACGCAGGTAGTTAGCCAATCGCTGACGATCCCATGGCAGGAAGTGTGGGGTCGTGAACCCGCACTTATTTAGATGGGCCGCAATAGTGCGCTGACTGGCTGTAGGGCGCAGCGTTGCAATGATGGCGTCTACCTTACGGTAGTAATCGTCTGGACGGGCCTTACCGCCAAACGCTGGACGAGCGAATACCTCGGACATTTAATTCTCCAATAGAAATTGCCGACAACAGGGTCATCGGTCTAGATTGTGAAAAAGGGGGAAATGTTGAAGCGAGCGGAGCGGGATGTTGCCTGTCTACTCGATTTAGTGAAAGTATAACACCAGTTGCCCCTGATGTCAAGTTTTCTAGCATACCACGACAAATGACGCAAGGACTTTTCACGGCAAAACTTCATTTCGTCATTACATATCGAGGCTGATGTTTTACATAGGGAGGCCGCTTGTACTTAGCACCTAAACAGGGGCGGCGGAACACGGTTCGCTGGATAAAAATCGGTTTACGTAAGTGAAAGAGTTAAACTAAAACAGGGCTAAATTACTCAAACGAAGGACGTACCGTCTTAGACATACAACAGGCAACAACATCCCCGCAGCAGTCCAGTCGCATCCAAATTCATCGGATAGCATTGGTGGTATCGCAGGGGGTATTTATGAAAATCAAACTCAGTAAAATTCGACAAAGAGGCTTTACATAAGCCATTTACTCAATCACAGTTTGATAGCCGCCGTCTCCACCACCGAACAATGAAAATGGGCTCCAAGCGCAAGCTTGGGGCCCTTTTTCTTTTTCATTACCGCAGAGTTGGCCGGACTTGAACCCGCGTCCGGTACGAGCGCGGGGAGAAACGGGGAATTCGGCTCGCATGCGAGCCGCCCGAACGTCACACCCCAACGAAACCGGGCAAAGCATCGAAGGTGGATGCAACGGCATCCGGCGCGATGCCCAGTTGCTCAGTCGGAGCCATTAGCCTATTGATCCAGATCGTCGGGAAGCCAAAGGTTTTGGCGCCTGCAGCGTCCCAGCCGCCGAAGGCGACAAAGGCGATTTGGCCAGGTGGCAGGCGGAAGTGGTCGACTGCCATCTGGTAGGCACGTGGATCGGGCTTGTAGGCTTGCACCAGATCGGCCGAGAGCAGGTGGTCAAACACCCCTTCCAGGCCCGAATTCGCAACGCCCTTCTCCAGCATCGGCACGCTGAAATGGGTGAGCGGAGCGAGACGCAGGCCTGCCGCTTTCAGGCGGCGCAATACGGGCGCCACGTCCGGCCAGGTGCGCAAGTTCATGAAGCCCGCCACCAGTTGCTTGCGTTGCGCATCGCTCGCCACGAGCTTTTCCTGCGCAAGAGCGAAGACCAGCGCGTCTTCGGCAATGCGCAAGAAGCTTTCGTAGCTATGCGTGAGCGTACGCAGCCAGCTGTATTCGAAGATGCGCACGCGCCATGCGGTGGCCAGTGCATTGCCGCGGCCAGGGAAGAACTCTTCGGCAAGCGCGAAGATCGGCCGCGGGTCGAACAAAGCCAGGCCATCGAAAGCTACTGCCTTGATGTTTGCCGTTTCGGCATGGGCTGGAAGGACTGAGGTTGCTGCGCCTGCAGCGGCAGCGCTAATAAAAGTGCGTCGGTTCATGTTCTTCTCCGAAAGTCTTTTGATGTGCTTACTTTACGGAGGTAGCAGCCATAGCAGAATCCCTTGCCAGCGTAATTGATTCTTTCAGATTTCGGAATAGTTACTGCCCGGCGGGATGCTATGCGCTTCCTCGGTTATCATCAGCGGCAATGCCAACTGCAGCTTCCAAATGAAAGCCTACATTTTCAGCTTGCTTTTCGCCGCCAACGGCGCAATGGCACAGGCAACCTTGCCGGACCAGCACCAACTGATGGAAGATGTGCGCATCCTCGCGTCCACCGATCTCGCTGGCCGCGCGACGGGCACGGAGGGCAGCCAGAAAGCGCGCGCCTACCTGCGCAAGCGCTTCGAGACCGTTGGCATCAAGGCTTTCCCCTCGGGTTACGAACAGGCCTTCACGTTCAGGCGAAAGTTTTGGAGGGATGTCAAAACCGGCGTCAACCTGATGGGTTATATCCCCGGGACGAGTTCCCCCAATAGTTACCTCGTAATCAGTGCGCATTACGACCATTTGGGCAGGCTCAAAGGCAAGCTTTATCCAGGTGCAGACGACAACGCGTCCGGCGTCGCCACGATGCTGGCGGTCGCGGCCTCGTTCAAGGCGCATCCGCCCGCCCATTCGATCCTCTTCGCCGCTTTCGACGCCGAGGAATTGGGAATGGAAGGCGCATACCATTTTGTCGGCGCACTGCCAGTGCCGAAAGATCAGGTGGTGATGAACCTGAACCTGGACATGGTCAGCCGCAGCGATAAAAACGAGATTTATGTCGGGGGTACCAGCCAGCGCTCCTACTTGAAGCCACTGGTGCAGCAGGCCGCGGCGCGCAGCAGCATCTCAGTCAAATACGGGCACGACGCTCTTTTTGCCCACGGCGATGACTGGACCGATAGTTCAGACCATGCCGCTTTCCATGAAGCGGGCATTCCCATCCTCTACTTCGGCGTGGAGGACCATCCCGACTATCACCACCCGGGCGACACTTTCGAGCATATCCCGCAGGTCTTCTTTGCCAAAGCGGCCAGCCTGATCGTCGATACGGCTGCGGTGCTGGAGCAGAACCTCGACGAAGTGAAGGCCAAGCGGTAACGGCCTAATCGACGACCTGCCGGACTTCAATCTCTTTCAACCACCTGACGTGGCGCGGGCCGGTCTGCAAGTCTTTTGCTGAAATCAGCGCGATCGGGCCCTCTTCCTTTGCCAGCGGATTTCCATCGCGCTCGTACAGTACAAGCACGCTTTCACCCGCCAGGGAATTGAACAATTCACTCCAGGAGAAGACCACCTTGTAGCCATCGACCGCACGCGCTATCACGACCGTCTTTTTCAGCGTGTGGTGGTCTTGCGTGATGAGTTTTGCTTCCTCAAGCAAGTCGCGCAGGCGAATGCCGCGAACCATGCTGGCCGGGCTTCCGTCCTTGTTGTTCTGCGGCACCGCCAACACTTGCGAAGGCTCGCGCTTCATCAACGCTGCGACATCCAGAACCAGCCTGTTCGCCACACTTCCTCCAACAGTCAGCGTCTGGCTCAGTTGGGAGGGTACCTGCGAGTGAGCCCATACCCCAGGTTGAACAAGCAGGCCAAGCGCCAGCAGCATTGGTGAGAGATATTGGTACATTCGAAGTGCCTTTGTTTGATGGCAGAATTTTCCCTAAAGTCCACACAACTCGACGGCTTTCGAACTCAAATTCGCACGGCCTTCCGGTGTGAGATTCCTGGCGAAGAAACAGGCATAGGGCCTGTTGGTCGCCTGCTCGACATAGAGATACTCGGTCGGCACGTTGTAAGCGATATCGAATTTCGAGGCCGGTTGCGCTGGCGAGAGCGCCTTGAATGCCAGGTGCAGTTTCAGGCCGAAGTTCGGATGATGAAAGTCGAAGCATCCCTCCGGATACGCGCAGCTGCCGTTTTGCGCCGGCAAGTGCAGGGGGACGACAGTCTGCAGCGACTGGTCAGTCGGCATGCGCTCGTAACGCATTGCGACGGGCGGATCGTCGGTAGTGATTTCGTTGATTGAGCTGCCTGGCTGATGGAAGTCTGCGTAGAGCTGATCGAATGCAGCCCAACTGTCCGGGTGGATGAAGGTCTGCTTGACCTGCTCTCTCTCATACGTCGTTTGCGCCTGCACCGCATAGACGGCCCTGACGCGGGACGACTTCGTCTGGTAAGGGAACGGACTTTGGTCGTCGGCGAGATTCTTCGACAAGGCATTCATCAGCCCAAGCGTGCCGCGCGATTGGCCGACGATGAAGATATTGCTGCCGTCGATGCCGAGCATACCGGCGCGGTGGCGCGCCCATTGCACTGCGCGTGCGATGTCAGTATTCGGGATATCGAGATTGGGTGGCACCCCGTATTTCTGGCTCGCCACCGGGTGACGGAATTCGATCGACATGAACGCAAATCCCAGCCCCAGCGCCGGAGTCACCAGCCTGGAATACAGGTCTCCCTGTTGGGGCAGGTTATCGGTCATGCCATTCGGATGCGCCCAGATGATCAAAGGCAGCCGTTGCGTGGCCGGCAGCGAAGCTGGCCGGTAGAAGTCGAAGCGCTGGTCCAACGTGACGTCGTAGGCACCGGCTGGAGATTTCTCATCCCATGCCGTACCCTCGGCATAGCAGATATCCCTCGCCACCGTGGCCTGGGTTCCTTGTGCTTGCGTGTAGCTGGAAAGCTCGGCGTCCGTGCTGATTTTGCGGCATGGTTCTGCGGTTGCGAAGCCTGCAGTGGCGGCCAGTAGCAAGCCACCGAACAGGCGCACGAGTGATCGGAAACCTGGCTCGATATTCTGTCGCATTCTTTGCTCCGGATCTGGTGTTTGAATTGAGGACAGCCGAGATACATTATCATTAAAACAATTTAATGTCCGCATCGGAGAAGCAATGAAACTCACTCCCGGAATGAAGGGCTATCAGCTGCATGTGGACTGACGCACATACCGCCGCCTTACGCTCGGTGTAAGGTGTACGCTGGCTCAGGGAGGCAGCGTGGATAAACGGCGGAACAAGGAACGGCGTCACGACAGCAGCACGGCCGAGCGATTCGACATGGCCGTGCGCACCGCCCTGGCTTTTGACCAGGGCGCGGCATATACCTACCTCGCCATTTGCGGTGTCGAGCACATGCTGATCCGCTCTTTCGCGGAGCGTTTTCCAACGCAAGTGCGGTCGGTGGCTTCCCTCCCCTGGCACTCCAGCGACCGCCGCAGCGATTCAGTGCAGCGTGCGTTTTAGCGCGCGCCGTCCTTTCAACAGGGCCCTGCGCGTGTCGTAGGTGGACTGCAGGTTGAGCCAGAATTCCGGCGTGGTGTCGAAATAGCTGGCGAGCTGCTGGGCTGTGGCGGGCGAAATGCTGCGCTCCTGCCGCACGATGCCAGTCAGATATCCGGGTTCAAGATGCAGCACGCCGGCCAGCGTACTGGCGGTCAGCCCCATCGGGTCCATGAACTCTTCCAGCAAGACTTCGCCCGGATGGATCGGGCGCATAGTGGTTTCCATAGTCGCCTCCTTTTCCTTTGATTCTACTCCCGTGCTATCAACGGCAATACTGTTGGCTTAGAATAGAGTCAGTATGAAATGGAAAGCTTTCACTGCGACTGCCCTCCTCGCGTTCGCCGCCAATTACGCGCTTGCCGCCTGCGGCACGATTCGCTTTGCCTATCCCGACCAGCATCGCCCGCCGTATTGGATGGGCAATGGCGCGACCGTACCAGAGCCGGCCGGCGCCAGCGTGGAATGGATCCGCGAGTTTGCCGCCAGCGGCGGCTGTGCAATCGAACTGGTGCGTCTGCCGGTGATGCGCTTGCGCGTTGCACTGGCCAGCGGGGCGGTGGACTTCGTACCGGTCGACATCACCGCCGATGGACAGCCCGGCATCGTGCTCCCGCGCGATGCGCAAGGCAGGCCCGACACCAAACGCGCCGTCAGCCTGGTCGTGGTGGCGTTTGTGCGCGCCAAGGATGGCTATGCGCGCGACCTCGATCCGATGGAAATGGTGCGCGGCAAGCGAGTTGGCGTGATGTACGGCTCGTCTTACGGCGTGCGGCTGGAAAAGGCCGGGGCCATCCTCGACCAGGGCGCGCCCACCGTGCCGACCAACTTCGACAAGCTCCAGCTGGGGCGGATCGACGCCTTTGTGGTGCCGATGATCGCGGCGTCGGACATGGACAAATACGTGGCCGAGCGTTACAAGGGCCAACTGGTGCGCCTTGAGAAGCCCGTGCTGAAATCCTATAACTGGATCGCGACCAACACCGCCTATTACGAATCCCACCGCCACGACGTCGATACCCTGTGGAACTGGCTCGGCACCGAAGGCAACAAGCGCTTCAACCTGGTGCTACGCAAATACACCGAGAATTAGGATATTCCTCCCTACCGGCCTAAAATGGACTATTGGCCGTAGCTACAAGGAGGCAATCATGTCCACACTCAACAAGGGACGCAGCCTGGAGCAGCAAACCCACGATGGCACCAGCAGCATCGCAACCATGGGCGCCGGATGTACCGGCCGCCGCAATCTCTCCCAGTCTCAGCAGGGCAACCAGCAATCGGCCGAATCCGCAGGCCGTACCGATGACTTGCTGTCGGGCTGTGTCGAAGAGGATGAACGCGAACACGGGTTCCAGACCGGAGCCCAGTACCGGCAGGGCGAACCGCGCCAGACCGGGCCCGACACCGTTCGGCGCAGCGAACGCTAAATCCTTGATCCAGCGCAAGATTTGCTGTTGAATTAATTTCCTGAGTGACTCATAATTGCGAATGATAATAATTCTCATTACGAAGCCACTTAGGAAATAGCATGTCGTTGAACAAGTCCCCGCTGGCGCTTGCCATTGCGCTGGCGTTGCCGCATTTCGCAGTATTCGCCGAAGAAGCCACCCTCCCTTCCGTAACCGTCACCGCCGGGCGCGAAGCCGCTTACAACCCAAGTACGGCCACCACCGCGACCAAGATCGACGCCCCGCTGCGCGACATTCCGCAAACGGTAAACGTGGTGCCGCAGGAACTGTTGCGCGACCAGGGCGCGAGCTCGATGGAAGACGTGATGAAGGGCATCCCGGGGGTCGGCCTGTCGCACGGCGACGGCCAGCGCGACCAGGTGACCATTCGCGGCTTTACGGCGATTGCCGACCAGTTCATCGATGGCATGCGCGACGACGCGCTGTATTTCCGCGACCTCTCCAATATCGAACAGATCGAAGTCATCAAGGGCCCAGCCTCGGTGCTGTATGGCCGCGGTTCTTCGGGCGGCATGATCAACCGCATCACCAAGAAGCCAGGCATCGACCGCACGGAAGCCAGCGTGACCTTCGGCAGCTGGAGCAAGAAGCGCGGCGAATTCGACGTGGCGCGCAACCTGAAGGATAGCGGCGTGGCCTTCCGCGTCACCGGCGCCAAGGAAGATTCGGACAGCTACCGCGACCAGCAATTCCTCAAGCGCGAAGCGCTGTCGCCTTCCCTGCTGTGGAAGCTGGGCGCTGATACCTCCCTGCTGCTGCAGGCCGACTACCTGTCCGACCGTCGCCTGACCGACTTCGGCATCCCTTCCTACAAAGGCCTGCCGCTCGATGTCGATCCGGGCACCTACTTTGGCGCCGCCAATGCGCGCGATGTGGATTTCAGCCAGGCGCGCGTGAAATCGCTGGCCGCTGTGCTGGAGCATCGCATCAACGCCAACTGGTCGCTGCGCAACGCATTCCGCCGCTACGACTACTCGCTGAACCGCAACAACACCTTGGTGGGCAGCGTCAACGAGGCGGCGCAAACGGCCTCCCTCACCCACGGCAACGTGCGCCGCGAGGAAGACGGCTACTTCAACCAGACCGAGTTGACCCAGCGCGCAGAATTCTTCGGCATGCAGCACCAGCTGCTGTACGGCGTGGAGATCGGCAAGCAGGACAAGGACCAGGTCAACCGTTCCAAGACCAATGTGGCCACGGTCAACCTGTTCAAGCCAGTGCTGCCGGTACTGCAACGGGAAGCCCACGTCGCCCCAGGCACCGACAACCTCGGCATCATGAAGAACAAGAGCGTCTACGTGCAAGACCTGGCGACGCTGACGCCGCAATGGAAGCTGCTGGCCGGCGTACGCTACGACGACTTCAGCCAGGAGACCCGCGAGCGCCGCGCCGGCCAGAAAGACCTGGAGCGTACCGACCGCGCCTGGAGCCCGCGTGCAGGGCTGGTGTACCAGCCAAGCGGCAGCGTGTCCTACTACGCCTCGTTCAGCAAGTCCTTCCAGCCTTCCGGCGAAACCTTCGCGCTGGCGGCCAACAACGCCGCCATCGAACCGGAAGAAACCACCAACAAGGAAGTGGGTGCGAAGATCGACCTGTTCGGCGGCCAGGCCACCGTTGGCGCATCGCTGTTCCGCCTGCAGCGCACCGGCATCAAGGCGACCGATCCGGTCACCAACATTGTCATGCCAGTCGGCACCCAACGTACCGACGGCCTGGAACTGACCTTCACCGGTGACATCGGCCAGGGCTGGCAAGTGGCTTCCGGCCTGGCGCTGCTGGACGCGGAAATCATCAAGTCGATTGCACGCGACGATGGCCAGAACGTGCAAGGCAAGCGCCCAACCCTGACGCCCAAGCGCAGCGCCAATGTGTGGCTGAACAAGGCACTGGGCGGCGGCTGGTTCACCGGCGCCGGCTTGAACTACCAAGGCGACCGATATGCCAACCCGGGCAACACCACTACCCTGCCTGGCTACACCGTGGTCGATGCCATGCTGGCTTACCGCACCACGGCTTTCGACGTGCAGCTCAACGTGAACAACCTGTTCGACCGCGAGTACATCGTTTCCGGCCACGGGTCAAGCAAGCTGCTTAACCTGCCGGGCGCGCCGCGCAATGTCCGCGTTACGGCCCGCTACCGCTTCTGATCCATCTGAGGCACAATCGGGACATTGTTTTGCGAAAGGAATGTCCCGATGATTTACGAGCTGGCGGAATTTGAGATCAAGGATGGCCAGGGTGCCGAGTTTGAGGCAGCAGTGCAGAAAGCCGTGCCGCTGTTCCAGCGCGCCAAAGGCTGCAAATCGATGCGGCTGGAGCGCGTAATCGAGCGTGCCAACACCTATATGCTGGTCATCGTGTGGGAAACGCTGGAAAACCACACTGTCGATTTCCGCGGCAGCGAAGACTTCCAGGCCTGGCGCGGCATGGTTGGCCAGTATTTCGCCAACACCCCGCGCGTCGAGCACACGACCAACGCCGTCGCCGGATTCTGATGCGAATCCTCGCCTGCCTGCTGCTGGCTGCGGCCAGCCTGCCTTCTTTCGCGGTTACACCGGCGGAGACCATGGACGCCTTCCAGCGCGCCCTGGCCGAGGGCAAGCGCGATGCAGCGCTGGCCCTGCTCAGCCCCAAGGTAAAGATATTCGAATCCGGCTATACCGAAAATAGCCGAGACGAATATGCCGCCCACCATCTCGACAGCGATATCGACTTCCTGCGCACGACACAATCGCGCTTGTTAAAGCACGAAGAGCGCCGCGCCGGCACGACCGCCATCTTGATGCGCGAGACCGAAACCACCGGCAGCTACAAAGGTGCCGAGGTCCACCTCGTCGGGCTGGAAACCGCCGTGCTGGAACAGCATGACGAAGGCTGGCAGATCGTGCACCTGCACTGGTCATCACGCAAGGCCCAGGCGAAGTAAGCGCGCGCCACGTTGCGCCGCCTTACGCGACAATCCCGCCTAACAGGAGACTAATCATGCCAAGCACTATTTACCGAAATTTCCGCCAGATCGCGGATGCCGAGGGCGCACGCAGCGCCTTGCTGGCCGAGGGCTTTGCCAATTCGGCCGTACAACTGAACCTGCATGAAGCACGTTCGCTGAGCACCACCGCATCGGCGGTGCAGAACATCATGGATTCGCTGACGCCGGACGACGTCGACAACACGGACAAGCCGGACCGCCCTGCCGCCCTGCTGTCAGTAGACGTGGACGACGACGCCCAGCGCGAGCAGGCCGACCGCATCATGGCTCGTTTCGGCGCGCAGGAAGCTTAAGTCCCAACCGGCGTCAGTTGCTCGCGCTGCCAGCGATGCCAGGCATCGCTGGCAAAGTGGCACGCTGGATCGATTCCCGCCGGCGAGCGGCAAAGTCCAGTTGGCGCATCCCGGCATCACAATCACCTGCAGCACCCATGAACAGCATGCCGATCGCGGCCGTGCCAACGGCGCGTATGCCGGTCCACATAACACTTGGCCGAGGGTGGCGCAGGGTTGGCCGAAAATGACGCATGTGCGCACTATCGGCCAAAAGCTTGCCGTCCGATAATGAATTCATCGCAATTCCATCGGATGAAAATCATGCAAACGACCACTGTTACTGCGCTGCCCACCAGCAGCGCCTCGATCAAAAACCTCCCGGTTAGCCTGTTCGGCTCTGTGATGGGCATCGCCGGCCTGGCACTGGCCTGGCGTGGAGCGTCCCACCTGTTTGGCAGCGGCATGGTGGTCGCCACCGGTATCGGCATGCTGTCGCTGCTGGTGTTTGCCGTGCTGGCGGTGGCCTACCTGTCCAAATGGGCGGCTTTCCCTGACGCCGTGAAGGCCGAATTCTCACACCCGGTGGCGGGCAACTTCTTCGGCACGATCGCGATTGCCGTGCTGCTGCTTTCCAGCGTCGTGGCTCCATGGAGCGTCCAGCTTCAACAACTGGTGTGGACCGTCGGTTCAGTAGCCACGCTCGTGCTAGGGTATGTGGTGGTGTCGCGCGTCCTGCAAGGCAATATGACGCCCGCGAATGTGGTGCCGGCCTGGCTGATTCCCGGTGTCGCCTCGCTCGATATTGCGGTAACTGGCGGCGCCTGGGGCCATGAAATGAACATGCTGGCCCTTGGCATCGGCACGCCCATCGCCATCGTGTTTTATGTGATGATCTTCAGCCGCCTGGTGCACGGCGAACCGCTGCCGACCGGCATGCTGCCATCGCTGATGGTGATGATCGCCCCATTCGAAGTCGGCTTCCTGGCCTACGTCAACGTCACGCAGCACATCGACATGTTCGCCGCCATGCTGTTCTACTTTGGCCTGTTCATGTTCCTGGTGCTGGCCCCGCGCGTGTTCCGCCGTGCGGTGGCTTTCGGCCCGGCCTGGTGGGCCATCAGCTTCCCGATCGCCGCCTTGGTGAACGCAGCGATCAAATATGCCGCTGTTGCCGACAGCCTTGCTGTGGTGCTGCTGGCCGGAGTGCTGCTGGCCTTCCTCACCGTGGCGATTGCCGTGCTGCTGGTGCGTACCTTATATTCGCTGTACACCAGCAAACTCCTGGCAGGCTGACCATGCGTATCGCTTTACTTGTTTTCCCTGGCGTGCAATTGCTCGACGTGGCAGGGCCAATGGACGTCTTCCACGAAGCGGCCCGCAAGGCGGGCAAGCCGGGGACATACCAGTTCGAGCTGGTCGCGCTGGAAGAAGGCCCGGTCCGCGCTGACAACGGCATGCTGTTCCAGCCGACCGCCACCATCGATACGCTGGACCATGCAGTCGATACACTGCTCGTGACCGGCAGCCATGAGGTGCAGGATGTCGCCAGCCATCCGCGCCTGATGCTGTGGCTGCAAAGGCAGGCAGCCGTCGTGCGCCGGCTTGGCTCCGTGTGCTCCGGCGCATGGCTGCTGGCGCATGCCGGCCTGCTGGATGGCCGGCGCGTTACCACGCACTGGAATATTTCAGCCTCGCTGGCGCGCCGCTTCGCCCAGGTGCAGGTCGAGCATGACCAGATCTACCTGCGTGATGGGAACCTCTACACCTCGGCCGGCGTCACCGCAGGCATGGACCTGGCACTGGCCCTGGTGGAAGAAGACCTTGGCCGCAACGTAGCGCTGGCCGTGGCGCGCGAGCTGGTGATGTTCATCAAGCGCCCTGGCGGCCAGTCGCAATTCAGCGCGCACCTGGCTGCGCAAACGGCGCAGCGCAACCCGATCCGGCAAGTGCAGGAATGGGTGCTGGAAAATCTGGAAAAAGATCTGACGGTCGATCAGCTGGCCGCGCAAGCCGGCATGAGCGTGCGCAATTTCTCACGCGCGTTCAAAAGCGACACGGGTGAAACGCCGGCCGATTTTGTCGAAGCGGCCAGGCTCGACGCCGCACGCCGCCTGCTGGAGGAAACCGCCAGTCCGCTCAAGCGCGTGGCGGCACGCAGCGGCTTCCATGACCAGAACAGCCTAAGGCGCGCCTTCGTGCGCCGCCTCGGTGTAACGCCGGGCGACTACCGCCTGCGCTTTCACCCTCAGGAAGCCTGATGGTTGAACACCTGCCGCAGGTAGGCCAGGAAAGTCTCGTCCTTGCACAGGGTCTTGCCCGGGGAATCGGACAGCTTGGCGACCGATTGCCCGTTCAGGCGGATCAGCTTCATCACGATATTCAACGGCTTGATGCCGACATCGTTGGTCAGCCAGGTCCCGATGCCGAAGCCCACCATGATGCGGTCGGCGAACTGGCGGTACAGGCGGAACGCGGTCTCGAAATCCAGCCCGTCCGAGAACACCAGGCGCTTGGTATTGGAATCGATGCGCAAGGCCTGGTAATGCGCGATGGCCTTTTCGCCCCACACGATCGGATCGCCCGAGTCATGCCGCAAACCGTCGAACAGCTTGGCGAAGTACAGGTCGAAGTCGTTGAGGAAGGCATCCATGCCCACCACGTCAGTCAGCGCGATACCGAGGTCGCCCCGGTACTCCTGCACCCAGGCCTCGAGCGAAGCTTTCTGGAAGTCGCGCAGCCGCACGCCGAAAGCCTGGAAGGACTGCATGTACTCGTGGGCCATGGTACCGATCGGGATCAGGCCAAATTTTTTCGCGATGTAGACATTGGAGGTGCCTTTGAAGCTTTCCGGTACCTCGCGTGCCAGGCGCTCGACGACTTCATCATGCCATGCGGACGAAAAGCGGCGGCGCAAGCCAAAGTCGGAAAACTCGAAAGGATGGCGCAGCGCCGGGTGCGAGCGGAAAGCCTTTAACTGCGCGATTTTCTCGCCGAGGCGCTTGCGCCCTTCATCCAGCGCGGCCGGCGTGCCGACCCGGCGGAAGTACAGCTCGTTGACGATGTAGAGCACGAAGATCTCATACGCCATGATGTGCACTTGCGGGCCCTCGGCGCGGATCAGCAGGGTAGCGCCTTCCGCGCGCACCTCAATGAACTTGCGCTGGAAGCGGAACACCGTCAGGAAGTCGACGAAGTCGCTCTTGATGTAGCGCAGGGAGCGCAGGTAATTCAGCTCGTCCTCGGTGAAGGACATGCCGCACAGGTGGTCAAGCTGCGCCTCGACTTCTTCCTTCAGCTCGGACAGCGGGAAGGCGGTCTGGTTGCGGCACACGAATTCATACTCGGCATGCGCGCTCGGATGGCTATGCAGCAAAGCCTGCCACATCGTGAATTTATACAGGTCTGTTTCAAGCAGGCTGCGGACGACAGGAATCATTATTTGCTCTCCGCATTGGCCAGCAGTTCCGGCAGGACGTCCGCCGACGTGGCAAGGCGCACACCGCGGCGCTGCATGGCTTGTGCGAATTCGAGGTATTGGTTTTCAAAGCCGGAGACAGGGCTCATGCAGTCTGTCACCAGTACCAGCTTGCGCGGGTCGATATGGTCGGCGATATGTTCGGTCGTCGCCTTGACGCAATGGCTGCCCGCCTCACCGGTGATGTAGATGATGTCGGCTTGCGACAGGCTGGCGATCAGTTCGCGGTTCAGTTGCGAGGCCGGGTCGGCCGGATCGGGCACTTCGGCCATGACAGCGGAATAGTGTTCAGTCCAGGGATTGGCCCCTTTGCCGACTTTGGCCACCACGGCATGGCGGCCCTCCTCCCAGGCATTGTAGGCAGCGCGCACGGCATCATGCACGTTATGGCCCCAGCTGCCGATTTCGCAATGGACGGGCCAGACCATCAGTTGATAGCGGCCGGCGGCTTCCAGTGCATCGAGATAGGACAGCACGCGTGGCAAGGCAGCCAGGTCACGTGGCGCGAACCGGCCGGCGCGCACGTCGGCGGCCGAGATCTGCGTGAACGGTCCTGGCGCGGCGCCTTCGGCCGTCAGCCAGAAAGTCGGATGCGCCACGTCATAGCGGTGGTGCGAATCGAGCGTAAGCGTGATGGCCGAGAGCCCCGCGCCGCCCTGTTCGATCAGGCTGGCGAGACGCAGCATGTCCTGGTGAGCGCCCGGCACCGGCAAGGCCGGCACAGCAGGAGGTGGCAAATCGCAGAAATCGTTCTGCGGGTCGATGATGAGCAGGTGGTAGTGGCGTTTCATTTTGCAATGATAACAAATGACAAAAAAGGCAGCACGGCCGGCGGGCCAATGCTGCCAAGTCCACTACGGGAGAGTGACCGGTCGAGCCCGTGTCCCAGTTGGGGTGTGACCCCAGGGTGGGACACGGGCTGGGCTGTATTAGGCGGCGATCAGCTGGTCGATCGATTTCTGGGCCTTGGCCAGGGTGTCGGCGACGGCTTGCTCGCCCATCGCGACGCCTTCGGCGCGGATGAATTGCACGTCGGTCAGGCCGATGAAGCCCAGCACGGTGCGCAGGAAAGTGGTCAGGTGGTCGTAGGCGACCGCTGCACCTTCGCTGTACACGCCGCCGCTGGCGGTGAAGACGTAGACCTTCTTGCCCTTCAGCAGGCCTTCAGGGCCGTTGGCGGTGTATTGGAAGGTGCGGCCAACGCGGGCTACGTGGTCGATCCAGGCTTTCAGCGACGATGGTACGGAGAAGTTGTACATTGGCGCGCCGATGACAACGACGTCCGCTGCCACCAGTTCATCGACCAGGGTGTCCGATACCTTGACGACATGCGCTTGCTCGGCATTACGCACTTCGGCTGGCGTGAAGAAGGCGCCCATCATCTGCTCGGTCAGGTGTGGCACCGGATTGGCCGCCAGGTCGCGCTCGACCACGGTGTCGGCCGGGTTGGCGGCTTTCCATTTGGCGATGAATTCGGCCGACAGCTGGCGCGACAGGGAACCAGCGTTACGCACACTGCTGTTGATGTAGAGAACGTTTGCCATGTACTTGCTCCAAGAAAGTTGGTGATTGCGGCCATCTTAGATCGGGTTTATTATCGATGAAATAGGTTTTATAACGATAGAAATTATCGATTTTATTGATATGCGAGATCCCGGCCTCCCCACCCTCGACCAACTGCGCGTCTTCATCGCGGTCATCGACCATGGCGGTTTCGCCCATGCTGCGCGCGCCATGCACCGCACCCAGTCGGTCATCAGCTACACCATTGCCAACCTCGAAGAGCAGTTGAATATCGCCCTGCTCGACCGCAGCACGCGCAAGCCGACCCTGACCGAAGCGGGCAAGACCCTGCTGGCCGATGCCCGCGCGGTGACCAGCAAAGTGGACGGCATGCGTTCGCGCGCCAAGGCGCTTGGCATGGGGCTGGAGGCGGAACTGAGCATCGTGGTCGACGTGATGTTCCCGGCCTGCGTGCTGGTGCGCGCGCTGGAACACTTCCAGCGTGAATTCCCGACCGTTTCGCTGCGCCTGCATACGGAAGCGCTGGGCGCCGTGGCGCAGATGGTGGCGGACCGCCGCTGCCAGCTGGGCGTGGCGGGCATGGCGGCGACGGCGCCTGTCAATATCGAGCGCCATGCGGCAGGCTTCGTGAAGATGATGCCGGTCTGCTCGCCGCTGCATCCGCTGTCGCGCGAACCGGCGCCGATCCCGACTTCGGTGCTGCGCGAACACTTGCAACTGGTGGTGACCGACCGCAGCCCGCTGACCGAAGGCCGCGATTTCGGCGTGCTGGGCCTGCGCGACTGGCGGCTGGGCGACCTCGGTTCCAAGCATGCCCTGCTGTTAGGCGGGCTGGGCTGGGGCAACATGCCCGAGCACACCGTGTTGCGCGACTTGGCGGAAGGACGCCTGGTGCGCCTGCATACCCAGGAAGGCCGCGAGCTGGAATACCCGCTGTTCGTGATCCATCGCGGCGATGATGAACTGGGCCCGGCCGGTAAATGGCTGCGGCAGAAATTCGTCGAGCTCGACCATACGCTGCCGCAGGAAGCTTTCTAAGCATTCCTACAGGCCAGCGGCGTGTGCACCTACAGGCTTGATTGCGGCATCGGCCTAGCATGGATTCCGCTTCAAACCACAAAGGAGAGCGATCATGGCACCACGCAAGGACACTGAACAATCGGACGATTGGCGCAACCAGGCTGGTCAATCCGGCCAAGGTGGCCAGGGCGGTAATCGCCAGGAAGGCCAGCGGGAAAACCTGACCGGAGGCAACCAGCAATCCGACCGGGGACGTGGCAACAAGCAGAGCGACGTCGGCCAGGGCCAGCGCCAGGGCAGCAGCGATGACTTGTTGGACGAGGAAGAAGAGGACAGCGGCAACCGCGGCAATCGCGGCGGCCGTGACCAGCAGCGCTAAGCCGCCAGCCGGCTAAGCCATTCCGGCGGCGCGCAGGCGCGATTTCAGGCGGCGGACTTCGTCGCACAAATCGACTACGAGCGCCGCCAAATCTTCGTCCGCATCGAAATCCCGTTCAAGCTGGGCCAGGCGACGCGCCCTCCCCAGGTCCACGCTGGTGAACTGCAGGGTTTCGATGCTGGCCCCTTCCCGGCCGATCAGGATGCCGCGCTGCACGTGCTGCACCACCCATTCCGGCTCGACGGCGCAAGCGCGCGCCAGTTCATGCAGCGTCAGCGCCTGGTGTTCCAGCGGCACGCCTTCCACAATCTCTTCCTTGGGCATCGCTCATCCTCCTATTTCGCGTTGCATTTGCTCGTATAGTGCGCGCCGCTCGGGCGTGTCGGCCGGCGGGGCAAAGATTTCCAGCGTCAGGTAGAGGTCGCCCGCCGTGCCGGAGCTGTTGGCGGCGGGGAGGCCGCGCCCCTTCAGGCGCAGCTTGCGGCCACCTTGCGAATTGGGCGGCACGGTCACGGTCACGCGACCCGACGGCGTCGTCACTTCGCGCTCGCCGCCCAGCGCAGCAAGCCACGGCGGGATCGGCACTTTTTGGTAGACGTCGCGGCCTTCGACGCGATAGCGGTCATCAGCCTGGAAGGCGATTTCGAGGAACAGGTCGCCCGCCTCGGCACCATTCATGCCGGGCTGCCCCTGCCCCGCCAGGCGCAATTGCTGGCCGGCCGTTACGCCCTTTGGAATATTGACTTTGAGATTGCGACGGCCCAGCGAGATTTCGCGCTGGGCGCCGTTGTAGGCGTCGAGCAGGCCGATTTCGAGCACGGCATGGATGTCCTCGCCACGCATGCGGAAACCCTGGCGGCCGCCGCGCTGGCCGCCCACATGGGCAAACAGGTCGGCAAAGAAGTCTTCGGCGCTGGCGCCTTCGAAGCCGGCGCCCCAGTCGGGCGGTGGACGGAATTCCTGGCCAGCACGGTACTGGCCGCTGCCCAGCGAATCGTAGGCAGCACGTTTTTCAGGATCGCCCAGCACACCATAAGCTTCGTTGAGCTCCTTGGTGCGGGCGTCGGCATCCGCTTCCTTGCTGACGTCCGGGTGGTATTTGCGAACCAGCTTGCGGTAAGCCTTCTTGATCTCGTCTTCGCTGGCGGTCTTGGCGACCCCCAGTGTGGCGTAGTAGTCCTTGTATTCCACGCTATGCCCTCGCAGTGAAGGAAAACATAGCGTAGCAGGAATTGCGTGTGCAAGAAATAGGGGCGCCCTTTCGAGCGCCCCTGAGATCGTGCAGGCTGCCGATTACTTGGTGAACTCGGTCACGATAGTGCGGCGGTACTGGTCAATCGATTCAATCCGCAGGGAACGGGAAGTGATGACTTCACCCGGCTGAACCGGCGCCAGCGCAATGTTGGCGCTGAATGCACCAGCCGCGGTTGGCAAGACGGTCGCCTCCTCGTTATGCCAGCCGTCAGGCGAAATACGCATGGTCAGGAGAAGCCATGCGCTAGTGCCCGGGTTGGCATTGCTGCCGGCAACTGCGAAGGTGCCGCCGCTGAAGGTGGACAACGACGCCAGGGTCTGCTCCGAAACGGTTGCGAAACCCGTGCTTGCTTTGGCTTCAGCCAGCGTCAGGGGACGGCGCGGCATCTTAAAGACGTAAGTACCATCGCTGCTGCCGGATGCAAAGTTGAGCTTGGCATCGGTCGCACTGTAGGCGGTCACGACGTAGGCGGCATTATCCGGGATGCGGGCAATGCCGTCGTCCCCCACCAGGGAAGTCGCACCTGCGCAATCGGTGCCCATCACATAACTTGTACCGTTGCTGACGGTGTTCTGCCACGGACTGTTCCGGTTGTTGTAGCGCAGGCCGGCTGCCGGCAGGCCTGGGCCGGTGATGATGAGATGGTCGATCGCAGTGCCGGCCGTATTGTTGGTGCTGTTGCGGTCCGAGATATCGAAGTCCAGTCCGGTACGGAAGCAAGTGCCATTGGGACCGACCATCTTGCTCATGACGACGGATGCCCTCACGTCAAGCACGCGCCGGTTGCCTTGCAGGCGCCAGCCGCCGTCGGTCTTGCGCACTTTCCAGTTTTCCAGGCGGTCCAGCACCTGGCCATCCTTGGATTTCACGGTGAACGAGACTTCGGCAGTGATCTTGCCTGGGTCGCTGTAGTCGATGCGATGGATATCGATGTCAGTAATCGAGCTGCCCACCATGGTCGATTCGGTAACCATCCAGCCGAAGTAGTCCGCCGCGCCCATGTCGTCCTGAAGGAAATCCTTGTCCACCATCGCGGTCAGAGCCGCTGACGTTGGCGCACCGTTCGCGAACTGCGCGATGAAATCGGTCAGCGCCTTTTTCACCAGCGGCGCATCGGTCGTCGCTGTGGCGATATTGTCCGCGGCCAGCTTGGCCGGGCTGGTTTCCGTTGCGGCCTTTTGCTTCAGGTCGTCGGTAATGACGGAGCTGTTGGCGGTGGTGCTGATGGTCGCCACGGCGGTGCTGGCGTCAACCGACACGTGAATCGCATCCAGGGCCTTGTCGAGCGGGCTGGAAAGCGGAACGAACGGGGTGCGCAGCAGGTCTGCGTTGGCGTCGACACCCAGCGCGGTCAGGATCGCTTGCAGCTTTTCCTTGAGCTTGGCGACTTCGGCATCGATCGTGCTCGCAGTGGCGCTGGCCGCGTTTTTATCGAACTGGTCGAAATAGTCCGCCGCGACCTGGCCGCCGACGTTGGCAGCGATCAGGTCGGTCAGCTGGGTGATGTTGATCTTGCCGGCGGCATCAGCGCTGGTGGCGATCGAGTGCACGGTGTAGACGTGGCCATTGGCCGAACCCGCAGCGCGGAAGACGAAGGGGCCGGTCATGCCGGTCACGTCGACCGAATACGCGCCGTTGGCGCCGATCTGGACGACCTTGGTGGCGCCTTTCGCGTCCTTGACCGTTACGCTGCCTTCCAGCGGGGCGCCCACGGCTGCCGTACCGCTGAACACTACCGAAACCGGCGACGTCTGCACTGGCGGTGTCGTCGTTCCGCTGTTCGAATCGCTGCCGCCACCGCCGCACGCGGCCAAAGCCATGCTCACGGCACTTGCCAAAATCAGTTTATTGAATTTCATCCTACCCTCAATTAATTAACATTATTTAGTTATTTAATAGCCACTATTGCGATTTCCATACGGAAACTATTAGTACTATTTGACAATACTAACACAGCCGCGGAGGCCGCTGACGCTGGCCTTTGACGCTGCTTACTTGGCATACTCCGTGGCCATAACGCGGCGCAAATTGTCGGGCGACTCGATCAGCAAGCGGCGGGACTTGACGGTTTCGTCGTACAGCACCGCGTACATTTCGATACTGCCGCTGAACGCTCCGGCCGCTGATGGCAGCACGGTCTCGTACCAATCGATCGAATTGTTGCGAGGCAAAGTGTCGACGATCAAATCGGTCCACGTCGCCATACCTGGATTGACATTGCTGCCAGCCACCGCGAACTTGCCATTGGTGTAGCTGGCCAATGCCGCCAACGTCTGCTCCGAGGCGACCGGGAAGGTCGTGCTGGCTTTGGTTTCCGTCAACGTCAGTGGCCGACGTGGGATCTTGAGGACGTAGGCGCCATCGATCGCGCCCGAAGCAAAGCTCAGTTTGACATTGGACGCATCGTAAGGCGTCATGATGTAGGCAGCATTATCGGGGAGACGGGCCACGCCATCGTCTCCCAGCGGCGAGGCCACGCCTGGGCAGTCGGTGCTCAACACATAATTGGTATCGTTGCTGTATGTGTTTTTCCACGATGCTCCGTTGGCCCAGATGTAGCGCAGGCCGGTTGCCGGCAGGCCTGGGCCGGTAACGATGACGTGGTCGATGGCAGCGCCGTTCGTCGTGTCATTTCGGTAATTACGCCCCAGGAATTTGAAGGTGAGCCCGGTACGGTAACAGGTGCCGTTGTCGCTCACCACCTTGCTCATGCGGGCGTATGCGCGAACTTCATGACCGCGCCGATTGCCGTGCAGGCGCCACACGCCATCGCTGTCGCTCTTGCGGACCTGCCAGTCATCCAGACGCTCGATGACGACGCCATCCTTGGACCTGACTGCGAACGAAATCCATGCCGTGATTTTGCTCGGATCGCTGTAGTCGACCCGGTGGATTTCAATGTCCGTGATCGTGCTTCCCACCGGCGTGGTGACATTCGCCATCCAGTCGTAGTAATCCTGGGCGTTCAAGTCATCGCTAAGGAAATCGCTTGTGGCGAACTGTGTCAGCGCCGAAATCGCCGGCTTGGCGTTCGCGAATTGCGCCATCAAATCAGCCAGTACTTTCTTGATCAGCGGTGCGTCCGCGATTGCCGCGCTGACGTTGTCGCCGGAGAGCTTCTGCGGATTGGTCTCGACAGCGGCTTTCTGTTTGAGGTCATCGGTAATGACCGACGCGCTGGCCAAGGTGCTGATCGTCGCGACGGCAGTGGTCTTGTCGACCGATACATGGATCGCGTCCAACGCCTTGTCAAGCGGGCTGGAGAGCGGTGTAAACGGGGTGCGCAGCAGGTCGGCGTTCGCCTCAACGCCAAGCGCCGTCAGGACAGCCTGCAGCTTCTCTTTCAGCTTGGCCGCTTCAGCATCGATCGCCGCGGCAGTCGCAGCCGCCGCGTTGCCGTTCTTCTCGAACTGATCGAAATAATCTGCTGCCACCTGGCCGCCCACGTTGGCGGCGATCAGGTCGGTCAGCTGGGTGATATTGAGCTTGCCGGCGGCATCGGCGCTGGTCGCAACCGAGTGCACGGTATAGGCCTGGCCATTGGCCGAGCCGGAGGCGCGGAACACGAAGGGGCCGGTCATGCCGGTCACATCGATCGAATATGCGCCGTTGGCGCCAATCTGGGCAATCTTGGTGGCGCCTTTAGAATCCTTGACGGTCACACTGCCGGCAAGCGGGGCGCCCACTGCTGCCGTACCGTTAAACGCGACCGAAACTGGCGACGTCTGCACTGGCGGCGGCGCAGTTTCGTTGTTCGAATTGCTACCACCGCCACCGCAGGCTGCCAAAGCCATGCTCACGGCAGTGGTCAACATCAGTTTGTTAAATCTCATACCACCCTCTTGATCTTTCTCTCATCAAACAGTAACAACAGTAATTTCCATATTGAAATTAATAATACTATTTTGCAATAATATCACAGTTTGGTGGATGGCCTGGAACAGCGGCCCAAAACGAAAAAGCGCGCCGAAGCGCGCTTTTTAGGGGCAGTTGCCGATCAACGTACGCGGCGGATCGACGAGATGCGGTCGCTGAAGTCCCGCAGGTCCGGATAGCGGCCCGGACCGAAAGTGCGGCACTGGCCGCCGAAATCGGCGTGTTCGCACGCTTCCCAGGTGCCGTAGTTGACGACCATCGAGTTGGCGTTGTCGTTGAAGTGGACATCGCGCAGGGTGTTCAGGTCGTTATTGATCTGCACCACGCGGCCGCGGAAACCGTTGTCGTTGAACAGTTCCACCGCCGGGCCGCTCGGCTCCTCGCGGTATTCACGGTAGTCGCGGCGTTCTTCGCGGCGCTCTTCGCGCCAGCGGTCGTCGCGGTCATCGCGATTGTCACGGCCCCAACCCCAACCCTGGCCGCGGTCGCGGCGGCGGTCGATCTCGCGGGCCGAAGAGAAGGTATTGTTGAACCGGCGCAGGTCCGGATATTCGCCGCGTTCGAAGACCGCGCACTGCCCCTGGAAATTCACGTGTTCGCACAGTTCCCAAGTGCCGGAGCGCACCACGAGGCTGGAGGCGCGGTCATTGAAATCGAAATCGCGGAAGTTGTTGGCGGCACCGTCGGCAATCACGACGCGATGGCCGCGGAAGCCTTCGCGCGAGAAGAGTTCCAGTTCACCGGCCGAAGCGGCCTGGCCAAGAAGGGTAGCGGCCAGCAGGAAAGCGGCTCTCAAGGTATTCTTCATTACTAAATCTCCGATATTCAGGCATCCTAAGCGCACTAACGCGGCGCAAAGGCCGTTAGACTACCCTACCTTGTAACAAATTCCTACTGTGCAACACATGCCAACAACGTTTTTGAGCTCCAATATACGCAACGAAGCAACAGCACTCTGGAAATTAGCCTGGCCAGTATTGATTGGACAACTCGCGACTGTTGGCATGGCGGTGGCGGACGTGGCGATGACCGGCCACACCAAGGCGTCCGAACTGGCAGCGGTATCGACCGGCGCCGCGATCTGGTCCATCGTGCTGGTGACCGTGATGGGCACCATGATGGCGATGAACACGCTGGTGGCGCATGAAGTGGGCGCCGGCAGCTACGAGCGGATCCCGCACCTGGTGCGCCAGGGCATGTGGAAAGGCTTGGGCGTCGGCCTCGTCGCCATGGTGCTGGCCAACCTGGCCACCCTGCTGTTCGACCACCTGCAACTGGCCCCCGAAGTGAACCAGCGCGCTTCGCTGTTCGTGCACATCATCAGCATCGGCTTGCCGCCGTTCGCGTGCTACCGCGCGCTGTATGGCTACAGCGCCAGCATCAACCAGACCAAGCCGGTGATGGTGATTGCCTTGCTCGGACTGGCCTTCAACGTGTTCGTGAACTGGCTGCTGATCTTCGGCCATTGGGGACTGCCGGCCATGGGTGGTGTGGGCTGCGCGGTGTCGACCGGCCTTTGCATTTGGCTGATGCTGGGCGCCATGCTGGTGTGGATGCACCTATCGCGCGCCTATCGCGCCACCTACCCGTTCACGCATTGGGAGTGGCCGCACTGGCCGGAAATCCGCAGCATGCTGAAGCTTGGCCTGCCGATCGGCGTGACCTACTTCGCCGAGGTGAGTGCCTTCGGCGCGGTGGCGCTGCTGGTGGCGCGCTTCGGGGTGATCGAACAGTCAGCGCACCAGATCGCGCTGAACTTCTCGTCGCTGGTATTCATGGTGCCGCTTAGCCTGGGCATCGGCATGGTGACGCGCGTGGGCCAGGCGCTGGGCGAAGGCAATGCGCGCCGTGCCCGTTCTGCTTCCTGGGTCGGGCTGGGCATGTCGCTGGCGTTTGCCGTGGTGTCGGCAGCGTTCATCGCCCTGTTCCGCAATGAGATTGCGGCCGCTTATACCAGTGATGTCGCCGTGCAGGAGACCTGCGTCAGCCTCTTGTTGTTCGCCGCGCTGTTCCAGTTGTCCGACGCCACGCAGGTGGCCGCGGCTTGCGCGATCCGCGGCTATAAGGTGACGCGCGGGCCGATGCTGATCCAGCTGCTGGCATTCTGGGTCTTTGCACTGCCGGTCGGTTGCCTGCTGGGCCTGTGGAAGGAAATGGCGGCGGCCGGCTTCTGGATCGGCCTGGTACTCGGCTTGACGATTGCTGCCATTTTGCTCACAGCCTATCTGCGCACACTGTCGAATTCCCGCGTAGCCGAAGGAAAAACGGCATAGGGCATTGCATTCCGAATATCAGCGGGGGCGGGTTCTGGTATTGTCTTGCGATTCGTAAGTAAACCATTCCGGGACAAACAATGCGCCTTATCCTCACCCTGGCGGCCCTGCTGGCCGCCGGTACCGCTTCCGCTGAACGCCTGACGCTCGAACGCCTGTACGCCGACCCGGCCCTGTCCGGCCCTGGCGTGCGCGCCCTGAAAGTATCGCCGGACGGCGCCCGCGTTACCTTCCTGCGTGCCCGCGCGGATGACCAGTACCAGATGGACCTGTGGGAATACAATATGAAGGACAAGACCACGCGCCGCCTGGTCGACTCCAAGGCCCTGGTCCCAGTCGAGAACCTGTCCGACGCTGAAAAAGCGCTGCGCGAACGCGCCCGTACCGCGGCCCTGAAAGGCATCATTTCCTATAACTGGTCGCCGGACGGCAAGCAGCTGCTGGTGCCGCTGGCCGGCAACCTGTACCTGGTCGACCTGTCCAAACCTGATAGCGCGCGCCTGGTCGCATCGGGCAGCGTGATCGATCCGAAGATTTCGCCAAAGGGCAAATACGTTTCCTTCGTGCGCGAACAAAACCTGTTCGTGATCGACCTGGCCACCGGCAAGGAGCGCCAGTTGACCACCGACGGCAAAGGCACCGTGCATAACGGCGAGGCTGAATTCGTGGCGCAGGAAGAGATGCACCAGTTCACCGGCTACTACTGGGCGCCGGACGATTCCGCCATTGCCTTCCGCTGGTACGACGAAGCGCAAGTGCCGGTGGCGCGCCGCTTCGAGATTTATGCCGACCGCACCGACGTGGTCGAGCAGCGCTACCCTGCCGCCGGCGACAAGAACGCCATCGTCGGCCTGAAGATTGTGTCGCCGGCCGGCGGCGATATCCGCGATGTGGACTTGGGCGCCAACAAGGACATCTACCTGGTGCGTGCCGACTGGAGCAAGGACGCCAAGTCGCTGTTCTTCCAGCGCCAGTCGCGCGACCAGAAGACGCTGGAGCTGATCGCTGTCGACGCAGCGACTTTGGCGCAGCGCCCAGTGCTGACCGAAACCTCCAAGACCTGGACCACCATCAATGACGACCTGCGCTTCCTGGAAAGCGGCAAGGGATTCATCTGGTCGTCCGAGCGCACCGGCCGCAACCACCTGTACTTCTATGGCATGGACGGCAAGCTGAAACACGCCATCTCCAAAGGAGAATGGGGCTTTGATGACGTGCTGGCAGTGGACGAAAAAGCCGGCAAGGTCTTTGTTTCCTCCAACAAGGATGCGGTCTACGACAAGCAAGTCTACGAATTGAAACTGGACGGCTCCACTGCCGACAAGCCTAAGCGCATTACCCAGGCGGACGGCTGGCACGATGCCTCGTTCTCCAAGCATGGCGAAGTGTTCGTGGACACCTGGTCCGATCCGGCGACGCCGCCGCAGGTGGCAATCCGCCGTCCGGATGGCGCGCTGGTGAGCTGGCTGGAAAAGAACGAAGTCAACGAGTCCCACCCCTACTTCAAGTACAAGTCGGACCAGCTGCCGGTCGAATTCGGCAACATGAAGGCGAAGGATGGCCAGACCCTGTACTACTCGATGATCAAGCCGTACAAGTTCGACGCCGGCAAGAAGTACCCGGTCTACCTGTCCACTTATGGCGGCCCGCACTCGCAGCACGTTACCCGCAAGTGGGATAGCGCGCAGTTCGACCAGTACATGGCGCAGCAGGGCTATGTGGTCTTCCGCCTGGATAACCGCGGTTCCTCGCGCCGCGAACGCGTGTTCACCGATGCGATCTACCGCAACCTGGGCAAGGTGGAAGTGGAAGACCAGCTGACCGGTATCGACTGGCTGGGCCAGCAGCCGTTCGTGGATGCCAAGCGTATTGGCGTGTACGGCTGGAGCTACGGCGGCTTCATGACCCTGCGCCTGCTGTCGCAAGGTTCGGACAAGATCGCGGCTGGCGTGTCCGGCGCGCCGGTGACCGACTGGGGCCTGTACGACACCCACTACACCGAGCAGTTCATGGACCGTCCATCCGACAACGTGGAAGGTTACAAGCAATCGAACGTCTTCTATCACGTCGACGGCCTGAAATCGAAGCTGCTGCTGATCCACGGCATGGCGGACGACAACGTCCTGTTCACCAACACCACCAAGATGATCGACGCCCTGGTGAACCGCGGCGTGCAGTTCGAGCTGATGACCTACCCGGGCGCCAAGCACGGCGTGTCGAACCGCCTGGCCAAGCGCCACGTGCAAACCTACATCGATGCCTTCTTCCGCAAGCACCTGAAGCCGGAATCGAATTAAGGCCGGCGCCAAGCGCCCTCGCCACCCAGCCCGCCCGCGCAAGCCGGCGGGCTTTTTCTTTGTGAGTCCGGCACTTGTCGATTTGCGAATGCATCATCCGTCGTAGTGGTACGATCAACTACTTCCGACGGAGGCGTCATGTCCCTGCAACTGTTCTACCATCCCCTTTCATCCTACTCGATGAAGGCGCTGATTGCGCTGTACGAAAACGGCACACCGTTCGAGTACCGCATGCTGTCGGCCGAACATCCCGAAAATTGTGCGCAGTTTGCCGCGCTGTGGCCGATCCAGAAATTCCCGATCCTGCTGGACGGCGAACGCATGGTGGCGGAAGCGAGCATCGTGATTGAGCACCTGGCGCTCCACTATCCCGGACCGGTCAAGCTGCTGCCCGCCGATCCCAAGGCCGCGCTGGAAGTACGCATGATGGACCGTTTCTTCGACAACCACATTGCCACGCCGCAGCAAAAACTGGTGGCCGATGTCCTGCGTCCCGAGGGCGAGCGCGATGGCTACGGTACGTGCGAAGCGCGGCGCAAGCTCGATACTTCCTACGCGTGGCTGGACAAGGTGATGGCACACCGTACCTGGGCCGCAGGCGAAGCATTCAGCATGGCCGACTGCGCGGCAGCGCCCTTCCTGCTGTACGCACACTGGTCGCATCCCATCCCAGAAAAGCATGAGCATGTGATGGCCTACCTGCGCCGCCTGCGCCAACGCCCATCATTCGCCCGCTGCTGGGCAGAGGCCAAGCCTTACCGGCACATGTTCCCGCTAGGCGTCCCCGCCGGCGAAGAATAAACGCGCTCATGGCTTTCCGGCTCGCTTTGCCGTGTCGAAAGCCATAGAAAAGAAAGAGCCGGCGGGCCGGCTCTTAGGACTACCTTACTGGCGGTTGCCGCGGTCGATCAGCTCGTCCGTGGCATCGTCGATGGCTTCGCGCAGGTCGCCACGCTGTTTCTGCAGCTTGCCTTCCACCTGCTTGGCAACGCCCTTCACCTGCTGCTTCGAGCTGCCGACCAGTTCTCCGGTTTCTTCCTGGATCTTGCCACCGATTTCCTTGGCTTTGCCCTTCACTTGGTCCTTGTTCATAATCCGCTCCTCGTTAAAAAAGTGCGACGAACAGATGATACGAACAGGCATCGACACCTACTGTTCGCAAGCTAACAGAACTAACCCTTACGCCAGACTGAAGCCAGCCATGGCTGCTGTTCGCGCGGCAACCCTGCCGGGCGGTAATAGTGTGTGATGGGCTCAAAACCGGCTGCCGTGACGACGGCCGACCAGGTTTCGAAATCGTAGTAACAGCCGTAGCGCGGGCCATTCCAGCCTTCCTCGTTGTGGCCGCGCGGGTTGGAGCTGAACAGGACGCCGCGCGGCTTCAACGCCGTGTGCAGGCGTGACAGGACCTCGGGCAAGGCGGCGCTGGGAACGTGGAACAGGGAGGCGTTGGCGAAGATGCCGTCGAACGATGCAGGCGGCAGGTCGAGCGCGACAAAGTCCTGGTGCAGGACGGTGCAGCCGCTCCAGCGCTGCGCCATCTCAACGAAATGGGACGAGCCATCGAGGCCGACCGGCTCATGCCCAAGCGACTTGAACGTGCGCAGGTCGCGGCCAGGGCCGCAACCGAAATCGAGGATGCGGAACGGCGGCGTTCCTTCAATCGCATCGAGCAGCGCCGCAATATTCTGGCTGACGTCGTGGTCGCGCGTGCCTTCCAGGAAGGCTTGCGCATTGCGCTCGTAGTGTTCCAGCGTGCGGCGGGTGATCTGCTCGATGTCGTCCATCCCCCTACTTTACCAGACGCGCACGCGCTGTTCCGGCGCCAAGTACAGCTTCTGGCCCGGCTTCACGTCGTAGGCCTGGTACCAGGCGTCCAGGTTGCGCACGGTGTAGGTGCGCCACTTGGCCGGCGAGTGGCCGTCGGTCATGACCTGGTTGCGCAGCGCCGCGTCGCGCGCCTTGTTGGCCCAGCTTGCGGCGTAGCCGTTGAAGAAGTCACGGTCCTGCGCTGGGGTGGCTTTGCCGCCCAGCGACACGTGGTAAGCATCCAGCGCCGCGGCCAGGCCGGCCAGGTCGGCCAGGTTTTCGCTCAGGGTCAGGGTGCCGTTCAGCTTCAGGTCCGGGAAGGCTTCATACGCGTCGTACTGCGCCACCAGCTTGGCGGCGGCCTGCTTGAAGTGCTCGCCGTCTTCCTTGGTCCACCAGTCGCGCAGGCGGCCTTTGGAGTCGAACTGCGCTCCCTGGTCGTCGAAGCTGTGGCTGATTTCATGGCCGATCACCGAGCCGATGGCGCCGTAATTCAGTGCATCGCTGGCCTTCATGTCGAAGAACGGCGGCTGCAGGATGGCGGCCGGGAAGTTCAGCGCATTCTGCATCGGCATGTTCACCGCGTTCACAACGTGCGGCGGCATGCACCATTCGGTCGGGTCGACCTTCTTGCCCAGTTTCGCCAGCTGCTGCTTGTAGTGGAACTGTTCGGCGCGCAGGGCATTGCCCATGGCATCATCAGGCTTGATCTCCAGGCCTTCGTAGGAAGTCCATTTGTCCGGGTAGCCTACTCCCACGTACAGGGTGCGCAGCTTTTCCTGGGCTTCCTTCTTGGTGGCAGGCGCCATCCAGTCCAGCGCATCGACGCGCTTGCGGAAGGAGTCGACGATATTCGACACCATGCTTTGCAGGCGCGCCTTGGCCTCAGCCGGGAAGTAGCGCTCAACATACATCTTGCCGGCGGCATCCGGCACTGCGTTATTCACTGCGCCCAGGCCGCGCTTCCAGCGAGGCGACAGTTGCGGCGTGCCGTTCATGGTACGGCCATAGAACTCGAAACGCTGGTCGACGAAGGCTTTCGGCAGGAAGCCGCCGAAGTGGTTCACGGTGTGGAAGGCCAGGAAGTCTTTCCAGGCTTGCAGCGGCATCTCATTCACCAGGGCCGCGCTGCCGGTGATGGCGCTCGGGTGGTAGACGATGAACTTGTTCTGCTTGCCCAGGCCGGCGGCGCGGAAGAAGGCGCGCCAATCCATGCCCGGCGCCTTGGCGGCGAAGTCGCGCATGGTCCAGGTGTTGTTGGCTTTCTGGATATCGGCGGAATCTTCGCGGCTGCCGTGGGCCTGTGCCAGTTTGCGTTCCAGTTCGAAGACGCGGGCGGCGCGGGTTTCCGGCTCGCTGTAGCCGGCCAGTTTGAGCATGGCGGCAATGTGGGCCTGGTAGGCGGTGCGCAGTTGCTGCATGCGCTGGCTGTCGTCCAGGTAGTAGGCGCGGTCCGGCATGCCCAGGCCGCCCTGCAGGATATAAGGGGTGTAGTGGTGCGGGTCGGTCAGGCCTTGCGCGATCCAGATGCCGAACAGGTTCTCGGTATAGAAATTGGTGGAGTTCAGCGGGTCCACGTCGGCGCGGATGGAGGTGGCCAGTGCGCGCACCAGGGCCGCTTTGTCCTTGATGGCGTCGATTTTTTCCAGTTCCGGCTTGAGCGACTTCAGGCCCTGCGCTTCGATTGCCGCTTCGTCCATGAAGCTGCGGTAGAAGTCCGTCACGCGGCGAGCGTCGCCGGTCGGCGATTTGGCGGCAGTTTCGTCGATCAGCTTGACGATGCGTTCATTGGTCGCGTCGCCCAGGGCGGAACCGGCGCCCCAGCTGCCTTTGTCGGCCGGGATCTGGGTCTTGGCCAGCCATTCGGCATTCACATGGCCAAAGAAATCGTCGCCCGGCAGCGGGACGGCGTCTTGCGTTTGCGCGGCTGGGGCCGGGGCTGCCTGTTGGGCAATCGCCGGGGCCAAGCCAAAAGTAGCTCCACAGAAGGCCAGGGTAAGGGCCAGCTTGAGCGGCGTGACGCGGTTGGATGCTTGCATTTTTTGTATCCCTATCTAGTTATAAGTGGCGGAATAAGCCAGGCTGCACTCTAACTGCAACGCAGGCGTGACATCGCCCAATTGCGACAGACTGCAAATTCCGGGGATCAAATGCAGAAAGTGGGGAATGCTGTGCAGCGCGGCCAACGATTGTCGAAAAACTTGCTGCACTCCCCTCTGGAAAGGCTATATAGTTTCACCCACAGCAACGCCGAATTTAGAGGAGATTTTCATGAAGCTCGAAGCACTGTTCCAGAATCCAACTGCGTTGCCAACCGCCCCGAAGGTTGTTGACGAATTGATCAGCAGCTTCGACAAGGCCAGCGTCTCCACCGAGGAAATTGCAAAGAAGCTGTCGGCCGACCCCGTGCTGAGCGCCAAACTGCTGCGCCTGGCCAATTCCGCCTACTACCATGTGTCGCGCTCGATCGGCACGGTTGAAGATGCCATCCTCATGCTCGGCTTCGTCACCGTGCGTACGCTGGTGATCAGCTCCGGCCTGGTGAGCGGCTTCAAGACCGTGCCCGGCATGGACCTGCGCCAGTTCTGGCGCTACAGCCTGCGCACCGCCGTGGGCGCAAAGTTTATTGCCAAGGCTTGCAAGCAAAACACTGACCTCGCCTTCACCATCGGCATGATGCATGCGATTGGCCAGCTGGTGATCCACGCCGGCATGCCGGAGCAGGCAAAGGCGCTCGACAAGGAAGCCGGCCCGCTCGATGAGCGCCGCCTGGAGACCGAGAAAAACGCCCTGGGTTATACCTATGCCGACGTCGGCGCCGAACTGGCCAGCCGCTGGAAATTCCCGCCGACCTTCTCGGAAACCATTGCCGCCATCCCGAATCCGGGTGAAAACGAGCTCGCCGCGGTCATTCATATGGCTGCCTGGCGCGCCCGCATCGATGAGAACAAGCTGTCGCCTGAGCAGATCGCCGCCTGCTATCCGACCGCAGTGGCCGAAAGCATGGGATTGGACGACAACGCCCTGATTGACCAAATGCCATCGCTGGACGAGCTGAGCGCCGGCCTCGATGAACTGATCTCCTGACCGCTTCGCTTGAGATTTGCCGTTGTGACCCTTGGGATGGGGGCGCAACGGCAATTTTTTTGGGAATTTCTCAAATATTTTTCAAAAAAACCCTAAAGTTCCTTCCGAGCCTGACGTTAATCCTGACATGCGGTACTCCGCGCACAGAATCCAAGGCTCAACATGTCCTCGTCCCAAGTCCTCGCTACTTACGAAAATATTGCCGGTTTTACCAGCCAAATGGTCGGCGCCGCGCAGGCCAGCGACTGGGATTCGCTCGACCGCATGGAAAACCAGTGCGCGGCGGCTTCGGTAGCCCTGATGGGCGGCGCGGCTCCCCTGCAGGGCGAGGCCCGCAAGCGCAAGATCGAACTGCTGAAGCAGATCATGGCCAACGACCGCGCCATCCGCGACGTGACCGACCCCTGGCAGAACCGCCTGAACGGCTGATTCCCGCAAACCCAAAGAAAGCGCCTCCGGGCGCTTTTTTGTTTCCTGAAAAATGGGGACGTACCCCATTTTTCAGGAAACTTTTTAATGGGGTACGTCCCCATTTTTCGGGAAACAAAAGGCGCCCGCTTGGGGCGCCTTGGAATTCGGAGGGGCGAGCACCAGGTATCTCCTGGCGTCGCCTCAGCGCCGGTTGCACCCGGCGTTCATATCGCCTCAGTCGGCTATGAACTGCTTCCAGACAGGGTCGTTTCATCAACGTCGCTCTGCGGTTCGCGTCACGCTATCGGTGGTGACTGCGGCAGAACCCGGTCCGTGTAAACCCAGTATAACGCAGGTAAAAAAATCTTGTCCAGCGCTGCAAAGAAACGCTAGTTACTACTGCGCAGCAACCTCCACGGCGTCTTCCAGGGTCGGCACATCGTCTTCTGCACTCCCCTTCCGCCGGAACGATTGCCAGATCTTCAGCGGGCCTTTTGCCTGGCGCTTGCGCAGGAAGTAAATCAGTCCGCCAAGCGCGGCCAGGCCTGCCAGCACACCGCCAAGTATCATGAACAGCCGGCTGCGCGGGTTGGTCGCGAGGTCGGCCGCCACTCCAGGCTTGACCGGGGTGGCGCCGGGTTTGACTGGCGTCGAGCTGGGCTTGGCAGGGTGCGCTTCGGCTTTCGCGGCCGCCGCTGGCGCGGATGCAGTGGCAATGGCAGCAGCCGCAGGCGCTACGACGGCGTTTTGAAGGCGTCGCACTTTGCCTTCTATATCGGTGAGTTTAGTTGTCATGGCTTCGCATTGGCGGAGCTGGGCTTCAACCTCCTTCGCCGGGGCGCAAGACTCCGAAGGCGCCGGGGCAGCCGGGGCGGGCGAAGGCCTTGCCGCCGGCTTGCGGGTCGGGGGCGTGACCACGGTCTCCCGGGCTGGCTCGACCTTCGGTACGGCGGCCGTTGCGGTTTGCGGTGCCGGATTCGCACTTTGCTCCTGCGCCTTTGCCAGCGCAACTTGCCGGCGATGCTCGAAGGCGCGTTGCGCCGCCTCGCTCAAAGCCGCTTCACCATTGCCCGATACTGGCGGCTTGGCAAGCGGGGCTAGAGGGACAGGCTCCGCCACCGGCGCCGCTGTCACATTCGCGGCACGCTGGTCCGGAGGTTCCGGCGTCAGCCAGAGCGAGGCCGAGCGGATGATCTGCCGCCCTCCGCTACTCAATTCCACGAACAGGTGCAGCGCGTCGGCATTCACCGGCTGCAGTGTGGTCAGGTGCAGGAAGCGCTTGTTGTCGCGCCTGGCGATCGAAATATACAGGCCATTCAACACCGGCGGCATCCCGACGTTGGCGCCTTTGAAGACGTCCGGGTTGGCGAGTCTGGCCTGCAGGTCGCCCAGGTCGGCTGCAGTCAGGTCGACCAGTTCGATATCTGCCGACAGCTGCTGGCCGATGTGGGAATTGACCTTGATCTCACCCAGCTCAGCCGCCCGCAGCGAACCGCACAAGGCAGCGGCGAGTAAGGGCAACGCAAGGGCGCCAATGGTCAATCGTTTGCTTAGCATGGAAGACAAGCCTATTTCTTCAATGTATTCATTAACGGCAGAATATCCGGATTTTGTAGGCCTCGGCAGAGTGTGTGGCATTGGCGTTAGAATTCAGACATCAATTTCTTCCGAGGGAGCCTTACATGAACAGCAGAACCGAGCGCGACAGCTTTGGCCCGATTGAAGTTCCAGCCAGCCAGTTGTGGGGCGCCCAGACCCAGCGCTCGCTCGAGCATTTCCGCATCTCCAGCGAGCGCATGCCGGCCGAACTGATCGCCGCCCTCGCCAGCGTCAAGCGCGCGGCAGCCAAGGTCAACGTCGACCTCGGCGTGCTCGATAGCGCGAAAGCCAAGGCCATCATGCAGGCTGCCGATGAAGTCCTGGAGGGCAAGCATCCAGGCGAATTCCCGCTGGCCGTGTGGCAGACCGGCTCGGGCACCCAGTCCAATATGAATATGAATGAAGTGCTGGCCAACCGCGGCTCCGAACTGCTGGGCGGTGAGCGCGGCGAAGGCCGCAAGCTGCACCCGAACGATGACGTCAACAAAGGCCAGTCGTCGAACGACATCTTCCCGACTGCGATGCATGTGGCGGCCGGGCTGGCCGTGGCGAACAATGTCCTGCCGGCCTTGCGCCAGCTGCGCGCGACGCTGCAGGCAAAGGCGCAGGCATTCGAGGGCATCGTCAAGATCGGCCGCACCCACCTGCAGGATGCCACGCCGCTGACCCTGGGCCAGGAGTTTTCGGGCTACGTCGCGCAATTGGACTATGCCGAAAAAGCCATAGAAGCCACCCTGCCCGCCGTGCTCGAACTGGCGGCTGGCGGCACTGCGGTCGGCACTGGCCTGAATTCGCATCCCGAATATGCAAGCCGTATCGCCGCCGAACTGGCGAGCCGCCTGCAGCTTCCTTTCCGCACAGCGGACAACAAGTTCGCGGCGCTGGCCGGGCATGATGCCCTGGTATCCGCCCACGGCGCGTTGAAAACCCTCGCCACGGCGCTCATGAAACTGGCCAATGATGTGCGCTGGATGGCATCCGGCCCGCGCTCCGGCCTCGGCGAAATCAGCATCCCTGAAAATGAGCCGGGCAGCTCGATCATGCCGGGCAAGGTCAACCCGACCCAAAGCGAAGCGCTGACCATGCTGTGCTGCCAGGTATTCGGCAACGATGTGGCGATTACCGTCGGCGGCTCCTCCGGCAATTTCGAACTGAATGTCTTCAAGCCGCTGATTGTCCACAACTTCCTGCAAAGCGCCCGCCTGCTGGCCGACGGCATGCGCAGCTTCGACGAGCATTGCGCCCATGGCATCGAGCCGAACCTGGACCGCATCGAAGAATTGATGGAACGGTCGCTGATGCTGGTGACCGCGCTGGCCCCCCATATCGGTTATGATCGCGCCGCGCAAATTGCGAAGAAGGCGCAGCATGAGGGCACCACCTTGAAAGAAGCGGCGTTGGCCCTGGGTTTTGTGAACGAAAGCCAGTTCAATGAGTGGATTGTTCCGCTGGAGATGACCAAGCCCGGCGGCAAGGGTTAATGCCCGGTGGGAATACAACACCTCCGCGCCAACCCAACAGAAAGAGGATTAAAATGCAGAAAGTAGATTTCGAATTGACAGGCGAGTACATCGAGCTGAACCAGCTCCTGAAAGTGGTCGGCCTGTGCGACAGCGGCGGCGCCGGCAAGCAGATCGTGGCCAGCGGCGACGTCAAGGTCGACGGCAAACAGGAGTTGCGCAAGACGGCGAAGATCCGGGCGGGCCAGCGGGTTCGCCTGGGCGACGTGCAGATCGACGTTCATGCCGAGGGCAGTGCGGCCTGATTGATCCGCGCGGAGGGTGAGCTCCATGGATGGTCCCGACCAGAAGCATGTGCAGTCCCAGGAACAATTGATCGGTGACCTGCGCCAGGTCATCGAGAATGCCGAGGAACTGCTCAAAAATACCGATCACTACACCAGCGTGCTGTATCAGTCGGCACGCGCCAAGCTCGCGCAGGCTTTGCTGGCGGCGAACGAGGAGCTGGAACGGTGCGAGGATGCGCAGCTCTTGCGCATGATCGAGGCGACCCACCGCGCCAATTTGCTGCACCGGGACTTGTCCGGCGAGGACAAGTTAATGCGGGCGTTTCACTAGGATTTGCTGCTGCAGCCATTGCTGGAGGCTGGCGGCGACGTTGAATTCTTCATCCAGCGCAAAGGCGGCGTCGAGCGCGGCGCCGAATGTTTTCCCTTCTTTGAGTGCTTGCAGCGCGGCGTATTCTGGCGCCTGCAGTGGCGTGACCTGGGCTGTCCATTCCGGGCGGCTGAGCAAGGCGCGGCTTGGTTCGTCCATCTTTTGCGGGAACGGGCTGCCTTGGTGGGCGAGCCAAAGCGGCACGGTGGCCCATTCGGATTCGAACAGCTGGGCAGTCGGCTGCCAGGGCAAGGTTTGTTCTTCCACCGACTGCGGGTTGATGTGCTGCGCTTGCAGTGGCGGCTCGTGGTGCGCGTAGTGGATACGGTGCAGTTGCCATTCCAGGCGAGCCATGTCGGGCAGGTAGGGCAGTTCTTTTACGTGCTCGAAGCTGCGCAGGAACGGCTCGAGGTGGGCGCCGAAGCGGTTCAGGTCTCCGCTGTCCGACGGATGGGCGCGGCCGTATTCGCGGGCCAGCGCCGTGAAGAATTCTTCACCGACCAGCTGCGCGATGACGGGATAGGCAGCGGCGAGCGCTTTGCGCCAGGTTGAAGTCAGGTTGCCGCGATAGAGGGCGAAACGTTCCGCGTGCTTGAGCTGCAAGGCCGCTTCGACGGCCGGTGCGAACAGGGCATCGGAAAAAGATTGCTGCTGCGCGGCCAGCGTAGCGCCGCTGCTGCGTGGAAAATGTCCACCTTTGTTCCTGACCCCAAGGTGGACATTTGCTGGAGGGAAGCGGGCGGAAATGGCGGCGGCTTTGGCGGCTTCGCCTAGCAGGACTTCGAGCGGCGGGAGGTCGGTGTCCCACTCGATCAGCGTGGGGATGGCGCCGAAGCGGCTTAACGCTGCTTCGTACAGGCGCCAGACGGGGTCGGCGACGATGGCGCCGTGGTGGTCGACTACGGCATCGGGCGTGACGAGGTGGCCGGCCAGGTGGATTTCGCCGACGGTGCCGGGGGCGATGGCCGCCAGCGCTGCCATGGCGTCCTCTTCGTGGTTGCACTGGTTGACGTAAAGGTTGTTCACGTCCAGCAGCAGGCCGCAGCCGGTGCGGTGCGCGAGGGCGGCGAGGAATTCGGCTTCACTCATCGCGTCGTCGGCAAAGCGTACGAAGCTGGAGACGTTTTCCAGCAGGATGGTGCAGCCAAGCGCGTCCTGCATGCGCCCTACCCGCTCTTCCAGCAAGTCGAGTGCGGCGTGGTTCAGCGCCAGCGGCAGCAGGTCGTTCAGGTGGCGGTCGAAGACTGCGCTCCAGCACAGGTGCTCGGAGACGAGGACGGGCTGGATGCGCTGGGTCAGGCTGGCGATACGTGCCAGGTGGCCGGTGCTGAAGCCGCGCGCGGAACCCAGGCCGAGGCCCACTCCGTGCAGGCTGATCGCGTAGTCGCGCCTCAGTTCCTGCAATACGTGGAAGTCGCCGCCGGCCTGGTCGAGGTAATTTTCAGTGTGGACTTCGAGCCAGGCGGCGCGCGGCCGCTGTTCGAGGAAGTGGCGGTAATGCGGTGCGCGCAATCCAATGCCAACTCCTTGCGCCGCGGCCTGTAGCGTCATGAATTACTTGGCTGGCGCGCTGGTCTTGCCACCGGCTTTTTCGCAAGTGCCTTTGGCGACGAACTTCCACTCGCCGGCCATATTGTCGGTCTTGGCCTGGTTCGAGCAGCCATGGGTGCCGGTAGCGCAGTCATTCTGGCCTGCCTTGGCAATACCGTAGCACTTTTCTTTTTCCGATGGCTTGTCCTGGGCTGCGGAGGCGGCGGTGCTGGCGGCGGCGCAGACAGTGGCCAGGGCGGCGGCGATCAAGGCTTGGCGGTTTTTCATGCAGGGTCTCCTCAGTAGGTTTGCAGGTGTGCGATTAGACCATAAAAAAAACCCGCTGGCACCGGTGCCGGTGCGGCGGGTTTCTTGCGGCCTGCGCTGGGGATCTGCGTTCAGGCGGTGGTGTTAATGTTCCGGCCGAGGTGGGATGGCAGGTTGGCAGCTGCCGGCGCCGGCGGGATCGCTTCGATCAGGGCCTGGGCGCTGGAAGCTTGCACATCCATTGCTTTTTTCATCACGGCGTAACCGACTTCGACACGGTTATTCGTGTCGGCGATTGTCGTTGCTGCTTTTGCAATGCTCACTGCATCCATTTGAACCTCCCAGGTGTATCTATCCTGAATTACGGATCGGATTGGGCGAACTTTAGGCCTGGCGCGGGATTTTTTTGATCAGCCAGGCCAGCACGGTGTCGGGGCGGTTCAAATCGAGCCATTGCAGGCGGGGCGGCAGGCCGTCAGGCGCCGGCTGGTCGGAGGCTACGGCGACAATGGTGTGGTCGTCCAGGTAACGCGGCGGCTGGCCGGCGATGGCGCGGTAGACCTCAAGCTTGTCGATTTGCCATGCGTGGAAGCCTTCGACCAGGGTCAGGTCGGCGGGCTGCAGGCGGGCCAGCTGTTCGTCGGCGCCGGGTTCTTCGGCGCCGCGCAGTTCGTGGATGATGGCGAAGCGGTAGGGCGAGGCGATCATCACTTCGGCGGCGCCAGCCTGGCGGAAGCGGGCACTGTCTTTCCTGGGCGGTTCGAGTTCGAAGTCGTGGTGGCTGTGCTTGATGACGTTGACCTTCCAGCCGCGCGCGGCCAGCTCGGTGACCAGGTATTCAATCAGGGTGGTCTTGCCGCTGCCGGATGGTCCGGTAACGCCGATGACGTTCTGCTTATCGCTCACAACGGCACCCGGTAACGATAGCCGCGGAAGCTGAAGATGGCTTGCTTGGGTTGCAGCTTGTCCAGGATCAGGCCGGGGGCGACTTCTTCACCTTCCCGGCGCAGGACTTTGTCGATCAGCAGCAGGCGGTCGGCGGGGTTTTTCGAGTACATGTAGCCACCAAGGGCGATCTGGGGGATGGCGCGCTGGATTGGCTCGGGGAGTTCGCGCAGGGATTGCACTTGTTCTTCCACTGGTGCGGTGGCCACAGGCGGCGCCACGACCGGGACGGCCTGCTTTTTGGGTGGCAGTTGGGGGGCTTCAGCGGCGGCTGGCGTTGGAGACTGCTGCGCAACCCGGGCTTCGGCAGTGCGCTGGACGGAGGGTTGCGGGCCAGTGTCTCGCTGTGCCGGAAGCGTGTCTGGCGCACGGGCTGGCGCCGTTGCCATTGCGACCGGGGCTTGCCGGGCGGCCGGCAGGGCCGCTGCGGCAGGCACTGCGCCGGCGCGAGCCGGTGCTGATGCGGCGACGGGTGCATCTGGCGCTATCCCGGCGGCGGAGACTGTGGGGGCGGCCGGCGCGTTGAAAGTACCTGCGCCCGGAGCGGCGGTTAGAGCCGCAGCAGGGGCGACTGCGGCTGGCGCTGCAACGCCCGATGCAGCCGTGGCGGGGGCGCCGGTTGCGGCTGGCGGGTTGGCGGCGGACTGCTGGCGCACCAGCATGGTCGCCAGGCCGGCAATGGCGGCAACCATCAAGGCCATGGCGACGATCACCGGCGTGCGCCTGCTGCGCGTGCCCTGCCCGGCCGGCCCACTGGCCAGCGTCGGGGCGTGGATGGAGGGAGTACTGCCGATCTGGCGTTCGGCCTGCGCTTTTTTCAGTGCTTCGAGAATGTAGGACATATTATTTACCCGCCTCGGCCAACAGGTGCGGCTCAGTTTCCCTGCCCGGCTGCGACAGGCGGATGAAAGTTCGTGGTCCCGCCACGCCGTCGGCTTTCAAGCCTTGGGCCAGCTGGAACTCGCGCAAGTATCGCAAAGTTTCGCCGGCAAGTGGCTGGTTGTCGCGCGGTTTCTTGACCCCGTTTATTTGTGCCAGGCGGCGGGCCAGCCAATCGACGTCCGGCCCCTTGTCGTTTTCGCTGACTTCTTCGCGCCAGGACCGCGGTGCACGCCAGAAGGTGGTGAAGGTGCCGTCGAATCGGGCGTCCAGGGATTCAAGCGATATTTTTTCGCTGCCGCGCGCGCCAACGAGGGTGGCACTCTTGTCATCGATGGCGGTCAGCAGCACATTGCGCGGCAGCGATTCGCCGTCGCGCAGCTTGATGATGACCGGGCGGTCAAGCTTGCGGATCTCTTCCACGCCGCCTTTGGTCTGCATGCAGCGCAGGTTGCGCTTAAGGGCTTCCGCACAGCCTCCTCCTTCGGCCAGTTCGACATCCCACTTTGCGGCCAGTTGGCCCAAGGCGGCGTCCATGGTCAGCCAGCTTGGCGCGGCGGATGGCGGCGCCGCGGCCTGCGCAGCAGTATTCGGCTGGGGAGCGGCAGCGGCCTGCACCGCCCGTCCTGCCGCTTGCGAAGCGGCTGACGCTTGCTGTGCAGCGGCCGGTTGCGGAAGCGACGGCGCGCGCGCGGCAGGCATCATCTGCCAGGCGGCGGCAGCGGTCAGGGCGGCGCCGGTCAGTACGCCGGCGGCAGCCACGCGCCACGCCCGCGCCTTGACCGGAGCGCTTTCGCCTGCAAACACCTCCTCCGCTGCGCGGCGCAAGATCATCGCATTCACCTGTGCGCGGTTTTCGACATAAGCGCCGAGCAAGGCGCGGTCGCACAGCAGGTTGATCCTGCGCGGCACGCCCTTGCTCAATTGGTGGATGCGGCGCAGCAGCCCGCGCGGGAACAGCTCCACCGCGCCGGCGCCAGCCACCGCCAGGCGGTGCTGGATATAGCTGCCCACTTCCGCCTCGGACAATGGCCCCAGGTGATAGCGTGCAATTACGCGCTGCGCCAGTTGTTCGAGCTCCGGCCGCGCCAGCATCTGGCGCAGCTCCGGCTGGCCGATCAGGATGATCTGCAGCAGCTTGCGCTCACTGGTTTCCAGGTTGGTCAGGAGGCGCAACTGCTCCAGCACATCGGCCGAGAGGTTTTGCGCCTCGTCGATAACCAGCACATTGTTCAGGCCAGCCGCATGCGACTCCAGCAGGTAGCTGTTGACCGCATCCACATAGGACTTGACGCTTGCCCCTTCCGGCGCCACGCCGAATTCATCGCACACCGACTGCAGCAGTTCTTCCACCGTCAGCTTGGGGTTGAAGATGTAGGCCAGGCGGCAATTGGCGGGAATCTGCTCCATGAAGCAGCGGCACACCGTGGTCTTGCCGGCGCCGATCTCGCCGGTCAGCAGCACGAAGCCGCCGCCGCTGCCGACGCCGTACAGGAGGTGGGCCAGCGCTTCGCGGTGCCGTTCGCTCATGAACAGGTATCGTGGGTCGGGGGCAATCGAAAACGGCTGCTGTTTGAGGTTGAAGTATTGCGTGTACATGGTCGGCGCCTAGCGCAGCGCGGGCGGCAGTTGCTTGAATTTGGCGCAGTATATCTTGGAGCGCGTGTTGAAATAGACGATGCGGCTGCCTGGCTTGGACTCGCGCACCGGATAACGCGAAGTGTCGATTTTCGCATAGGCCTGGCCGTCCTGACGCAGGATGGCCTTTTCCAGCTCCTCCGGCGTGGTATCGGTCACGGCGCCGACAAAGCTGTACGGGTAGCTCTCGTCGCTGATGATCACTTCCAGCACGGGAAAGCCCCACAGGATGGCGTCATCGGTCCGGAACCAGTAGGCCCCGCCCTCGCGCTTGTAGGGGCGTCCGAAATACTGGCTGAGGTAGTCGAAGTAATAACGGTTGGAGGTCTGGTCGCGGCACAGCAGGCCATTGCCGAGCACATCGCCGAAGTGGGAAGGCGGCGCCGCCTGCGCCGCGAGACTGGCGGCCAGCAAGCCTGCCGCCGCAAAGGTGCGCCGCATCATTTAGAGTTTCTGGAACCAGGCGCGGTTCGCACTGATCTTGGCCTTGGCCGAGGGAGGCAACGCTTCGTAGCAGCCAGGATATTGCTTCAGGGAACCCTCGCGGACCTCCTTCTGCAAACCATTGATCAGGAACACGTATACCGTTCCACCCTGGTCGGTCTTTTTGGTTCCTAAGTACTTGATCATAAGTGTCTCTCCTGACGAGCATTATGACATTTCAAGGCGAAATCACAACTTTTTGGCCGGTACCGTGTGCATTTCAGTATCGGAAAAATGCAGTTGGTTCCCCGTTTTTGCGCGTCTGTCTTTTTCCGGCCCGGCGCCGGCGCCGATTCGCATATCTTTCCAGCATCACCAATCCTGAACAGTGACCATCAAAATGAATAAGCTGATCACCTACGGCGCCGCTGTTTCCCTGATCGCGCTGGGCGTCACGGCACTGCATGCCAGCCCTCCGGACAGCGAAAAGAAGGCCGACCTGACCCCCACCCGGGAAAACCGCCCGGTGACGGCTTTCTCGCGCATTGAGGTGGATGGCCCGTACAAGGTGCTGATCAACGCCCAGGGCGAACCGGCGGTCGAGGTCAGCGGGCCCAAACGCCAGGTCGAGCAGCTGGAAACCGTGGTCCAGGGCGATACCCTGCACGTGCGGCCGCTGCACCGCAACCACTGGGTGTTCAGCTTCGGCAAGCAGCGCGAGCCGGTGATCGTGAAAATCAGCACCAAGGGCCTGAAGGCCCTGAGCAATAGCGGCAGCGGCGACGTGGAACTGGAACGCGTGGACAGCAGTGAACTGAAGCTGATTTCCACCGGCCCGGGCGACTTCAGCGCCTCCGGCACGGCCACCGAACTGACCATCAAGGCCAGCGGCAGCGGCGACATGCACCTGCACCGCATGCGCGCCACCAACGTCAACCTGGTCATGACCGGTCCTGGCGATGTCAGCGCACCGGCCATTACCGGCGACCTGAACGCGGTCTTGTCCGGTTCCGGCGACCTGGAAGCGGACGATGTGCGCGCCAACAAGGTGAACGCTTCGATGAGCGGCCCTGGCTCGGTCGAACTGCGCGGCAGCAGCCGCGAGATCCGCGTCGAAATTTCCGGCTCGGGCGACCTGGAAGCCTGCGGCATGCAGGTGGAAAACGTCAGCGCCATGCTGAATGGGCCAGGCGGCGCCTGCCTGAGCGGCCAGATCAAGAAGTTCGACGCTGAAGTGCATGGTTCCGGCGACCTGGAAGCGCGCGGCCTGCAAACCCAGAATACGCGCGTCAGCCTGAGCGGTCCCGGCGGGATGAACCTGTCCGGCAGCAGCGACACGCTGAGCGCCGATGTCAGCGGTTCGGGCGACCTCGACGCCAAGCAGCTCAAGGTGGCCAAGGCCATCGCCCGCAGCAAGGGACCGGGCAATATCTACCTGAGCAAGGTCAGCGATTCGCTGGACGCCGACGTGCGCGGCTCGGGCGACCTGCATGCCGAACCTGAATGCAAGGACGTCAAAGTCACCATGAGCGGCCCTGGCGGCGTGCAACTGCGCGGCTGGACCAGCACCCTGAACGCGCAAGTCAGCGGTTCCGGCAGCCTGGATGCGCGCGCCATGCTGGCCAAGCAGGCCGAGGTCAATGTACGCGGCCCAGGCAACGCCACGGTCAACGTGGAAGGCAAGGTCGCGGCCCAGGGCCAGCAACTGATCTCCGACAAACAGCGTGTGGTGACGGTCGACCGACGTGGCGCCCACAGCGAATGATTGACGACATCGCTGCTGACGCCTGAGGCGCCGGCAGCGATTAGCTTTTTCTCCCAACTGCCCGGCCATCGCGCCGGGCTTTTTTTCGTCCACATTGCAACTTTGGCACCACAGTCCATACCAAAGTGCATACCATTCACACCACCTCAATTTCCATTACAAATCAATCAGTTAGATTTGCACCTCAACGTTTAGCCGCAGACCTAAACAATACCAGTTAAATACCTGTTGACAAGCTGGTGTGCTACTCATATAGTCGCCACAGTTCTTTTCATCCCTTGAAAAAATGATCGAATTCCTGATAGGCGTCGATGGCGGCGGCAGCGGTACACGGGTACGCCTGGCGCGTGCCGACGGCCAGTTGCTGGGCGAAGGCCAGGCCGGCCCGTCCGCCCTGCTGCACGGCATTAAGAATGCCTGGGCTGCCGTTGAAGAAGCCATGGCGCGCGCCTTCGAAGCGGCCGGCGTGGCACAGCCAGCGCGCGAACACATCGCCATCGGCCTGGGCTTGGCCGGCGTACATAACAAGCAGTGGGCCGCCAATTTCGTGGCTGCCAATCCGGGTTTTGCCGCCGTGGCGCTGGAAACCGATGCCTTCACCACCGTGCTCGGTGCGCATGAAGGCCGGCCGGGCGCCATCATTGCCCTGGGCACCGGCAGCGTGGGCGAGATCCTGCATGCCGATGGCTCGCGCCATGAGGTGGGCGGCTGGGGCTTTCCATCCGGCGACGAGGCAGGCGGGGCATGGATCGGCATGAAGGCGATCAACCATGTGCAGCAGGTTGTCGACGGCCGTGTGCCGGGCAGCGCCTTTTCCCAGGCGGTAGCCGAAGCCTGCGGCGGCAGCCGTGACCGCATCCAGGTATGGCTGGCGAATGCCAACCAGACCGCCTTTGCGCAACTGGCACGCATTGTCCTGCAGCATGCGCAGGACAATGCGACCGCGCGCGGCATCCTGACGGAAGCGGGCCAGCAAGTGGCGCTGATTGCGCATGGCCTGGATCCAAGCGGCACGCTGCCGATCGCCCTGTGCGGCGGCCTCGGTGAACCGCTGCGCGCCTTCCTGCCGCCTGCCCTGCTGCAGCGGATTGTTCCACCCGAGGGCGATTCGGCCGCGGGTGGCCTGCGCCTGATCCAACAACATTTGAAGGAGTAGCCCGTGCTATCCCAGTTGAGCGATTTCCGGCCTGACGCCGACAGCGACACCCCTCTGTACATGCA
>Ga0055543_1000136_pt1 | contig 60943 bp, 56 predicted proteins | sample AraplaCvi_mMF_r2_2_FD_61186 | JGI IMG/M metagenome (GOLD analysis project Ga0055543, IMG submission 61186) | Arabidopsis root microbial communities from North Carolina, USA - plate scrape MF_Cvi_mMF_r2 | ecosystem: Host-associated > Plants > Roots > Endosphere | place: USA: North Carolina | reverse complement strand
CAGCGCTTTCTCGTTGGTGTTCTCGCCTTCCTCCGCCCAGCCCCAGGAACCGGTAGCGGAAATCGCAAAGGCGCGCGGCGTCGCCTTCTTCAGGAATTCCTTGTACTGTTCGCGGCCGCGCTGCGGCACGTAGGGCACGGCATTCACATCATCCAGCGCCGCATAGTGGGTGGCCTTCTGCACCGGCGGTTCGGCAATCGCATAGACTTCACGCGTCGGCATGCCGAGCCCTGCCAGGAAGCGCTCGACTTCCGGCAGCCAGATCGCTGCGCCGTCGCGGTTGCCCAGCAAACCGTGTGCGTCCTTCTTGAACGGGCCGTAGGCCACCAGGTCTGCCTTGCCGCCGGCTGCGGTGAAGGCGCCGTGCATGCGCGCCACCAGTTCGGGGCCGAAGTAGCTGTCGTTGGCGCCGTACAGCCACATGCTTGGCAATTTATTGCGACGGCCGTATTCGCCAAAGGCCTTGACCAGGGCGCCCTGCCAGTTGCACAGGTCGCCATGCACTTTCAAGCCGCCCGCAAAATTCATGATGCCGCGCACGCCCGGCAAGTCCTGCGTGGCCGCCGCCATGCTGGCCAGGCCGCCGAAGGATTGGCCGGCCAGGACGATATGCTCGTTGTCGACCCAGGGCTGGGTGCGGGCGAAGCGCACCACGTCGGCGATATCGCCCGCCTGTTCGTAGCCATTGGCGGTCATATTGCAGCCATATTCAACGAATTTGCCGGTCGAATTGGCGAAACCGGTACGCATCGGCACCATCACCGCATAGCCGCGCCGAACGAAAGCCGTGGCGAGGTAAATGAAGCGGTCCCGTGACTGCAGCTTCGGATTGCCCGGCGCCTTGCCGTGGTTGACGATCAGCAGCGGGAATGGTCCAGGGCCGGGCGGGCGGAACACGGTGGTTTCCAGCTGCACGCTCTGGGCACGGCCAGCGGGAACCATGATGATTTGCTCGTTCAGGCGCCCATCGAGCGCAGCTTCCCCTGCCTGCGCAAATGGCAGGCTTGCACAGGCCAGCAGGATGGCGACGACGCGTGCAGCAAGGGAATTTATGATTCTCTCCAGAACAATGCGTATGGGCAATATCCCAGATTCTTATGCGCACCGTTCAGGAAAGCAATCCCAAAACGCTAAACGTAGCAATTAACTCAGTTTCAGCAGCATGGAACGCACGGATTCCAGCACTTCATCGGCTAATTTGGGGTCGGTTTTGTAGACATTTCGCGACACTGAGATGCCGCCCACCAGCGCCGCCATGATGGCAATGGCCTGCTGCCGCTGGCCTTCCCCATCCGGCAGCTGGGTGGCGATGTAGTCCACCATCTGACGGAAACCGCTGGTATAGCCGGCGCCCACCGATGCATCCTGGCGCGCCACCTCGCTCGCCGCGGCAGCCAGGGGGCAGCCCTCGGCCAGGTTGTCCCGCTGCTCCGGCGCCAGGTAGTAGTTGACCAGTTGCGGCAAGGTTACCGGTTGCTCGGTCACTTTGCCGTAGGCCGAACGGGTGCTGAATTGCATCGCCTCCGCTGCCAGCGCGTCTTTCGAGGGGAAATGGGCGTACAGGGCGCCATGCGTCAGTCCGGCGGCCTTGCTGATTTCCGCCACGCCAACGCCGTCAATCCCCTTTTCGCGGAACAGCCGGGCGGCCGTCTCAACCAGCACCTGCCGGTTTTCCGCTGCTTTTTCCTTGGTGATCTTCATGGCGAGCCTCCTGCTTCAATCATTGCGATCATCATCATACCACGTGTTGCGTCGCCTGCTTATTTTTTGGGCAGGGGCGAACTTTCCATGCGGAATCATGTAAACTGGCGCCATGACGATCTCCGCACTCCAGGCCGGCCTGTCCGGCCTCCAAGCAAACCAGCGCGCACTGGACGTGGAAGGGCACAACGTTGCCAACCTGGCGACCCAGAACTTCCAGCCGCAGCAGGCCACGTTCCAGGAAACGCCGGGCGGGACCAGCGTCACCATTTCCACCGCCGCGCGCGACCTGTCGGCTGCCGCCAACGCCGGCGGCGCACCGTCGGGCACCGATCCGGCCAGCTCCATTACCAATTCCCTGGTCTACAAGGCCAATTTCGACCTGTCGGCCAAAGTGATCCAGGCGGCGGACGAACGCATCGGCACACTGCTGGACATCAAAGCTTAACGTCCGCGCCTTCCCGCGCTATGCTGTCGTATGTGCAGCGTGGCGGAGGCTAGCATGGACGACCTGGAACTCCCCCTTCAAGACCGCAAGCAAGCTGCCGAGCTGCTGGCCGACAGGCTGGCGCACCTGCGCGGCAGCCATCCCCTGATCCTTGCCATTCCGCGCGGTGCAGTGCCGATGGGCCGCATCATTGCCGACCGCCTCGAAGGCGAGCTCGATGTGGTGCTGGTGCGGAAGATCCCCTCCGCCATCGATCCCGAGCTGGCCGTCGGCGCCGTCGACGAGCATGGCAATCGCGAACTGGCACCCTACTTCAACCGTACCCGCACCAGCATGGAATGGGTTGAGCTGCAAACCCATGAACAGCTTGCATTGATGCGGCGCCGGCGCGCTTCTTACGGCACCAGGCGGCCCCCGGCCGATCCCGAAGGCCGCGTGGTGGTGATTGTCGACGACGGCCTGGCGACCGGTTCCACCATGGCGGCAGCCTTGCGCTCCACGCGCGCCCGCAAGCCGAAGCAGTTGATTGCCGCCGTGCCGGTCGCCGCGCCTGATTCACTCGAAGTGATCGCGCCTTTGGCCGACGGCATCGTCTATCTTGCTGCGCCGATGAATTTCATGTCCGTCAGCCGCCATTACCGCAGCTTCCCGCAGGTATCGGAAGAGGAAGTCCTCGATCTGCTGACGAGCCAGTAGTGCGACTTTGAATTGCCCCGTGTGCGACACTGGCGCTGAGGAGGCTGCCAACGGATGACGGAACACGATCCCCGCAAACATGACCGCCGCGAAGGCGACCGCGGACAGCGGCGCCGGGCCGGCGATGCACCGCGCTACCTCGATCCCGGCGAAACCATCTTCACGCTGTGGGGGCGCGTAATCCTGGCGCGCTACAAGCGCTGGGCCGCCGCCGCCACGCGGCATATCATCCAGCGGCCGTTGCACATTGGGGTTTCAGCCCGCATCTACCATCCCGAGCCCGGCGCCACGGGGCTGCGCAGCAAGAACCTGCAGTATCTCGAAGAGTCGGTGGCGCAGTGGGTAATGTCGCGCGACGTGCTGGTGTTCATGATCCCGACCGTGAATACCTCGGGCCTGCTGCATCCTTCCAATATCCGCCTGCGCGATTATGCCAAGCACCTCGACGGCCTGGTGCTGCAGGGCGGCGCCGACGTCTCGCCCCAGAGCTATGCCGAAACGCCCACCAAGCCCGAATGGAGCGGCGACCGGGCACGCGATATGTACGAACTGGAGCTGCTGCACGAATTTGTCGAAGCGGGCAAGCCGGTGCTGGGTATCTGCCGCGGATGCCAGCTGCTGAACGTCGCCTTCGGCGGCACCCTTTACCAGGACATCGTGACCGACGTGCCGGAGGCGCATGCCCACGTGTCCGACGAATACGACCGGCACCGGCACGAAGTCACTTTCCCGCCCGGATCATCCCTGCCCGCGATGGTGAAGGGCCCGCAACGCGCGCTGGTCAACTCCATCCACCACCAGGCGGTCAAGTCGCTGGGCAAAGACATGCAGGTGGAAGCACTGTCCTATCCGGACAATATGATCGAAGCGATCCGTTATACGCGGGCGCCCTTCGTCATGGGCTTGCAATGGCACCCCGAGTTCCACCGCGCCGGCGGCGTCGAGCTGCTCGATTGCACCGGCATCCTCGACAGCTTCCTGCGCGCCGCCCGCGAGACGCGCTTCTAACGCTTGCAGGGCTTCCCGTCGTATTGCAGTTGATATTGCTTGTAAGCGCTGCCGTTCCAGCGCTCGATCGGGAAGCAGAAGCCTGGCCCGCCGATTTCGATGTCGGGCCAGCCGTCTTTGCCCTTGGTCGGCAGCACATTCAGGATGCCGATACCGTGCGTGACCAGCTTCCAGCCGCCATCAGCCTGTTTGCTGACCAGGGCATATCCCACGCCGGTATCGCCGTAGCACCCCGTCCCGCCTTCGCTGATGACAGCCTCCGGCAAGCCATCGCCATTCAAATCCTGGACCTTGACGATGGTCCCCGGCACATAGCTGGAACCCGAGTCTTTGCATGACTTCCACACTTTGCCGTGCTGCTTGAAGCCCGCGGCCTTGAATGCGGCGGCTTCGTCAGATGCCGGCAACGAGTTTGCCCCTGCCAGCGAGGCCTGGCTGAACACCAGGCTAAGAATTGTGATGATCAGTTTCATATTGCCACCCTCCCCGCTTCGGCCATTCTAATCCATGTGGTAGCTCAGCAGGACCAAAGAGGAAGTGCAATACCCGGCGGCGGCTGGCGCCTGTTGCTTTTGAGGAACGATGCAAAAGGAGGGGACGCATCACCAGCACGTCGCCCACCTCCGCAAGGCAAGCCAGTTCGTTCCGGCGCATCGCGACTGCATCTTGCGAGGAAATGCTGCCCTGCTGGTGCGACCCCGGCACGACATGCACCGGTCCGTCCGAGCCGCCGCATGGGTCAAGGTGCAGGCGCACCGCGACCATCTGTTCCAGTACGGCGGCCGGCGGCTGAACGTACCAGCCATCGTCTTTGCGCGACCAGCCGCGCAAGGCGGCATCGTCGACGCGCTCAAGCACCGGGATGCTCAAATCCTGGTGCACCGGCACCAGCCAGTTCACGGACCCGGACTTCTCGAAGAATGTGCATTGGACTGCGACATGGCCATGCGGCAGCAGGCATCGCAGCGCGGGGACGGAAACAAGGGAATCGGCTAGTTCGCCACACCATGCCTGCGACAGCAAGGTGCGGGAACCCGCGCTGCCCTGGGCACTGATTTGCTCGGCATACCGCTCACATTGCCCAATCGAGGCGACGCCTGGAATGACCGCAAAACCGCGCCGCGCAAAATCAGCAGCGGCAGACATGGTTCATGGTTTTTCGTAGAAGACCAGTGAGCTGCCCAGTGTCAGGGCCTCTTCAATATGCGCATGCAGGTCGACGAAAGGCTTCTGTTCCAGCATTTCGGTCTGCATGATGCTGAACGCATCCATCGCGACTTCCTCGAAGCCGAACTTGCCCGCCTCGATAATCGCAGAATCCCAGAGCGCCTCGGCACCTTCCTGCAGCAGGAAAAGCATGCACTTGTGCAGCGCATGCTCTTGCGGGTGCGCGTATTCATAAACCGGCTTGCCTTCGAAGATTCCTTCAAAGGTGTAAATCCCCAGGACACTGTTATCGCTCATGAGCTGTTCGAATTAAAGGACGTGCCTGATTATACTGCGGCCCATCGTCGCTCCAATGCCCTGAACAGGCACCAGAAAGTGCCCGATATCAGCATCACCGCAGCAGCCAGCACCGCCACGGTACGCCACGTAAAGAGCACCGGCGCCGAGACAAACGGAGGCTCATAGATCAATAGCTGGTCTTGCCGGTACATGTGCAGCGGCAGGCCAGGAGCGAGGTAGCTTGCAGCCAGCACAGGCTTTGCGGTGCCGTTCGCCAGCTCGCCCATTGCGGCCTGGACCCGGTTGGCCCAATCGCGATCAAACTCCGGCTTGCCATGGGCTCCGAAATACCTGTAGCCCCTGCTGGTCGTTGCCAGCAGTTCGTCTATTTCGATGGCATAGACGCGTATGTCGCTTCCCGGAAGGAAGACCACCAGGCCACCCAGGTGCTGGTAGAGAAAATCGCCGGCAAATACGAATTGACGCTCTCGGTCAATGAAAGTGACCGATTCCTGGGCATGGCCAGGCGTGGCGCGGAACTCGATGGCGCGGCCGCCAAGGTCGATCTTCTCCCCGTCGCCCACCCAGCGCTGGATACGCAGGTCGCGGGCGCCCGTTAGCGACTCGATGGCCGCGATCTGCAGCTTTCCGCCCTGCGCGCGGGATCGCAATTCGGGAGTCGAGAGCAACAATGCGCCATCGAAGGCTTCAAGGTCGCCGATGTGGTCGAAGTGAAAATGCGACAGCGCAAGCATGAGCGGCTTGGCAGTCAGGCTTTCGGCTACCGCCCTTATCGAGCGGGTGTTGGCTGGACGTTCGCCGGATCCCGCGTCAATCAACAAAGCGCGTTCGCTGCCAACCAGCAGGTATGACGAGTTGTATTGCGAAGACTTGGGTTCGGCGATGATGTAGCTGCCGTCTTCGATCGCTTCGAGCGCGTACCAGTCGTCCAGGTAGCGCGCCTTTTCGCTCCATAGTTGTCCGGAGCGCAGGTGACCGAACACCTGGTCGCTGGCGAACGGCATCTTCGCCAGCCACGACGCGGCCAGCATCAACGCCAGAAGGAGAACGGCAGTCGTGACGAAGGCGCGCTTGAATGCGCGGGACTTTGCAGGAATTGCGGGCATGGGATGATGCTGCATGTTGAAAACTTGGCAATTGTAGCCAATCGCCGCAATCCCTGCTTGCCTGCCTAATTTCCCCTGAACTTCGCAATCGCCGCATCCACCACACCCTCCACACTGCCGGAGGAATCGAACTCCGCCCGCAGGTAGTGGGCGTCGCTGCCCATGTGCGTCACCTGCATCAGGTGGTTCAGCGCGGCGCTGCCGCCGAGGGCTTCGGCGTGCAGGTCCATGCGGCGCAGCGTGGTCAGGATGTCTTCACGCAGGGACAGGCTCTCGTAGGTCTTGGGATGCACTATCGTGCCATCCAGGCCGAAACGGCAGGCCTGGAAGCGGTTGTAGTTGTAGACCAGGTAGTCGTCTTCGGCCGGCGGTGCTTCCTTGCGTTCCAGCAGGTAGGAGCACAGGGCTTGCAGGTAGCAGGCCAGTGCCGCGGCACGCTCCACCGTGAGCGGCGTGTCGCACACGCGCAGTTCGATCGTACCGTATTCAGGCTTCGGCCGGATATCCCAGTAGAAGTCCTTCATCGACTTGATCACCCCCGTATGTTCCATCTTGGAGAAGAAGCTGTGCTCGAATTCGTCCCACTTCAGGATGAAAGGCGCACGGCCACTCATGGGGAAAGCGAAGACGCTATTCAGGCGTGCGGAGTTGAACAAGGTGTCGTTCCCCTGCACATAGGGTGAGGAAGCGGACAGCGCAATGAAATGCGGCACGTAGCGGCTCAGGGAATGCAGCAGGTACAGCGCATCATCGCCGCTGGCGCATCCGATGTGCACGTGCTGGCCGAAGATCGTGAACTGCTTGGCCAGGTAGCCATACAGCGCCGATACCTCCTTGAAGCGCGGCTTGGAGAAGATCTTGCGTTCCGACCAGCGCTGGAACGGGTGCGTGCCGCCGCCGCAGATGCCGATATTCAGCGTGTCGGCCGCCCGCACCAGCGTATCGCGCGTCTCGCGCAACTGCGCGAGAAGCTCGCCGTGCCTGGTGTGCACGTCGCTGTTAATTTCGATCATGCTCTCGGTGATCTCCGGCGTGACGTGGCCGGGGAAAGGCTTGCGCGCCAGCAGGTGCAGCAAGTCCGGGCTCGACGCAGTCAGGTCGAAGTCGGACAGGCTGACCAGCTGCAGTTCCAGCTCGACACCCATCGTCAAGGGTTGCGACGATTTGAATTCTTCCAACGGCATATCAACCCTCCTCTTTTGCCGTTTCGCGCGCCCGGATCAGCGCGCGCTGCGTGATGATTGGCCCCAGCACTTCCATGAACAGCGTCATGGCAGCCAGCGCGGCCAGTTCATCGACCAGCACTATACCCATATAGCGCGTCTGCTCCAGCAGCAGGATGGCAAACACCGACATCGGCGACAATGCCACGCCGATCAACGCGCCCTTGCGCCACGAAATCCCGGCGACGTGCGACAACAGCGCCACTGCAATCGTCTTGGTGGCAAAGCGCACCATCAGCAGCAGGAAGCCGAGCGAAGCACCGAACACAACGCGCTGCCAGTCCAGGGTGGATACGGCAAACACAAACAGCAGCACCGTCAACAGTTCGCCGATGGCGCCAAAGTTGCGCTGCGTGCGCGTGAAGGTCACGCGGCGATGGCGCGCCATCAGGCCGAAGGTCAGCGCAGCCAGCACCGGCGAAAGGTCGGCAGCCTGCGTGATCGACACCAGCAGCACGACCACCATGGCGAAAGCCACGGTACCATCGCGCGCCAGCGTGCCAAGGTTGCGCAGCAAAGCCGGCACCAGCATGCCCGCCACCGCGCCAAGCACCGCCGAAGCGAGCAACTCGATCACGCTGCGCGACACCGCCTGCGTCAGGCTGCCGGATGTCTGGAAGACCCAGAAGCCCACTACCACCTTGAACACGAACAGCGCAAGCACGCAGTTCATTGCCACCAGGTGCAGCAAGCGTTCCGTCACCTGGCCCGAGCTGCGCTCCTCGTTAATCACGCGCAGCACGCCGGCCGGCGAGGTGGACATCGCTAGTGAAGCGAGCAGCAGCGCCGTCAACGACGGCATGCCCTGCCAGTAAGCGATTAAGAAGACCGCGCCGAATGTGAGTGCGGATTCTGCAAGGCCGCTGACGGCAATCCATGGATTGACGCGCAGCCAGCGCAAGTTGATGCGGTAACCGAATTCAAACAGGATGAGGCCGAAAGCGATATTGGCCAGCAGCGTTACCTGGCTGCTGCCATCCGGCACAAGAAGATCGGGCATGGCCTGCGCCAGCAGGAAGCCCACCAGGCCGTACACACTGATGCGCGGCAGATTGGTCCAACGGTGAACGAACTCGCCAGCGAGCCATGCAAGCAGCATGGCGCAAGGCCATGCGAGTTCGTCAGAGATGACTAACAGATCGGTCATAGACTTACCTCCGACCCTCACTATATTGCATTTGTGAAAAACGCGTCGCACTCATCTCCGCTACAATGCCACGTATGGACATGATCAGCGAACACGTTTGCCATGGTGGAGTGCAGCGCTTCTACCGCCATGAGTCGGAGGCGATTGGCTTGCCAATGCGCTTCTCCATCTTCATTCCGCCGCAGGCAGCGCAAGGGCCTCTTCCCGCGCTGTTCTATCTCGCGGGACTCACATGCACTGAAGAGACCTTTGCCATCAAGGCCGGCGCGCAGCAGCATGCCGCACGCGAAGGGCTGATACTGATCGCACCGGACACCAGCCCGCGCGGCGCCGGCATTGAAGGCGAAACGGCGAGCTGGGATTTCGGCGCAGGCGCCGGCTTCTACCTCGATGCGACGCAAGCGCCATGGTCGCAGCATTACCGCATGGAGAGCTACATCCACGAGTTGCGCCAATTGGCAATCGATGAATTGCCGGTCGACGCCAAGCGCATCGGCATCTTCGGCCATTCGATGGGCGGGCACGGCGCCTTGACGCTGGCCCTGCGCAGGCCGGACTTGTTCCGCAGCGTGTCGGCGTTCGCGCCGATTGCGGCGCCGGTGCGCTGTCCGTGGGGGCAGAAGGCTTTCGCGGGCTACCTGGGACCGGACCAGGAGACCTGGCTGCAGCACGACGCCAGCGCACTGATGTCGGTGCAGGAGGAAGCACCCTTCCCCAATGGCATCCTGATCGACCAGGGCCTGGCCGACAAGTTCCTTGAGGAGCAGTTATATCCGGGAGTGTTCGAGGATGCGTGCCGCGCCGCCGGACAGCCTTTGGAGCTGCGCCGGCATGCGGGCTACGATCATGGCTATTACTTTATTTCGAGCTTCATTGCCGACCATGTGAAATTCCACAGCCGGCAATTGAAAGAGCTCTGAAGCGGGTTTACTTCGTCAGCACCTTGCGGATGGTCTCCGCCAGTTCTTCCGCCACGAACTTGGCCACGTAAGCGTCCGCGCCAACGCCTTTCACGTGGTCTTCGTTGGTCTTGCCCGACAGCGAAGAATGGATCACCACCGGAATCTTGGCAAAGCGCGTATCCTGCTTCACCAGGCGGGTCAGCGTAAAGCCGTCCATCTCCGGCATTTCCAGGTCGGTCAGCACCAGGGCCACGCGGTCTTCCACCGGAATGCCTTCGGCCTTGCAGCCTTCGGCGATGTGGTTCAGCTTGTCCCAGGCTTCCTTACCGGTCTTCATCATCACGAACGGCGCGTGCATGGCTTCCAGGCCGCGCTCGATCAGGTTGCGCGCCACCACCGAGTCGTCTGCCGCCAGGATGAAGGTGCCCGGCTTCAGCGGCAGCCGGCCCACTGCGGTTTCATCGATATCCTTGCCGTCGCTCGGGGTCAGGTTGCGCAGGATGGTTTCCACGTCCAGCACCTGCGCCAGGCGGGTGTTCTGCACGTCGCCATCGACGCGGGCGATGGAAGTCACCATGCCGCCGCCGTGGCTGCCCTCGGCGCTCAGCACCTGGCTCCAGTCCAGGCGCACGATCTCGTCCACCGATTCAACGGCGAAGGCCTGGGTGGTGCGCGCGAATTCGGTCACCAGCATGATGTTCAGGCCAGTCTTCGGCTTGACGCCGACGATGCCCGGCAGGTCCATTACTGGAATGATCTGGCCGCGCAGGTTGACCACGCCGAGCATGTGCGGCTCCGAACCCGCGACAGCGGTCACGGTCGGCATCGCAACAATCTCGCGGATCTTGAAGACGTTGATGCCGTATAGCTCGGAGTTGCCGCTGGTGCTATCGACGCCGAGGCGGAACAGCAGCAGCTCGAACTTGTTGGAGTTTGTGAGGTTGCTACGCTCGTCAACTTCTTGTTGAACGGAATTCATCGATCGCTCCAATCTGCTTTAAATGGCATTCCCTTTGGTATGGAATGTTTCGGCAGTATACCGGCCCTTTTTAACAGCCGGGAGCGATGAGGGGCAGAAACAACAAAAAAGGACGCGCGATGGCGTCCTTTCAAGAATTCTGGAGCGGGAAAAGAGTCTCGAACTCTCGACCTCAACCTTGGCAAGGTTGCGCTCTACCAACTGAGCTATTCCCGCTTGGGAGGCGCTATTATGACAGCCACTGTCCGGAGTGACAAGTTCTTTTTCGTTTGTCATGCCCCTATAATGGCCGCATGGATTCTATTGAGATAGTTTTGGCAATGCTGCTGGCGGTGATCGCCAGCGCCTACATGAAGCGGATGCTGCCGGCCGGCATTCCCCTCCCCCTGGTGCAGATCGGCCTTGGCGCCGGCATTGCCGCATGGTCCGGCCATGGCATCCAGCTCGACCCGGAATTGTTCTTCCTGCTATTTATCCCGCCGCTGCTGTTCCTCGATGGCTGGCGCATCCCGAACACCGGCCTGTTCCGGGATCGTGTGGTGATCCTGGAACTGGCCCTGGGCCTGGTGATCTTCACCGTGCTCGGCGCCGGCTACCTGATTCACTGGGTGATTCCCGCCATGCCCTTGCCGGTGGCGTTCGCGCTGGCGGCCATCCTGTCGCCAACCGACCCGGTGGCGGTCGGCTCCATCGCTTCGCGCGCCCCGATCCCCAAGCGCCTGATGCACATCCTGGAGGGCGAAGCCTTGCTGAACGACGCCAGCGGCCTGGTGTGCTTCCGCTTTGCCGTGGCCGCCGCCTTGACCGGCACCTTCTCGCTCACCAGCGCATCGCTCACCTTCATCTGGCTGGCCGCCGCCGGCATCGCCACCGGCGTGGCCGTGACGGCGGCCATCGCCTGGCTGCAAGGCCACCTCACCATGCGCTACGGCGAGCCGGCCGGGTCGCCAATTCTCGTCAGCCTGCTGATTCCTTTTGGCGCCTACCTGGTCGCCGAACGCCTGCATGCCTCGGGTATCCTGGCCGCTGTCGCCGCCGGCATCACCATGAGCTATGTGGAGCTGGGCGGCCAGGCCATGGCTGCGACCCGCATCCAGCGCACCGCCGTGTGGGACACGGTCCAGTTCACGCTGAATGGCGTGATGTTCGTGCTGCTCGGCGAGCAGCTGCCCGACATCCTGCGCGGCGCCAGTGCATCGCTGGAGGATACCGGCCATATCAATCCATGGTGGCTGGTGCTGTACGCCTTCGCCATCAGCTTCGGTCTGATTGCACTGCGCTTCGTGTGGGTGTGGGCGACGCTGCGTGTCACGCTGTATCGCCGCAGCCGCCGCGCCACTTCCATGCCAGGCGGGAAGCCGCACTGGCGCCTGCTGCTGGCCACTGCCCTGGCAGGCGCGCGTGGCGCCATCACGCTGGCCGGCGTGCTGACTTTGCCGCTGTTCCTGCCAAACGGCGATCCCTTCCCGGCGCGCGACCTGACCATCCTGCTGGCCAGTTCGGTGATCCTGATCTCCCTGCTGGCGGCCAGCATCGGCTTGCCGCGCCTGCTGGGCGGCATGCACTTCCCGGAGGAGCCGGCTGAGCGCCAGCAGGAAGACATGGCGCGGCGCCAGGCCGCTTCGGCAGCGATTGCGGCCATCGAGCGCGCCGAACTGGCGCTGGCCGATGCCCACCATCCCGACGTGCTGCCGCAAGCCGCAGCGCGCGTGATTGCGCTGTACGAATACCGGCTGAACGTAGCCTGGTCGGCGGAGGACCAGAACAAGGAACATTTCCGCAAACTGGACCGCGCCGAACGCGAACTGCGCCTGGCAGCCATGTCCGCCGAGCGCCAGGCCATTTTCGAGCTGGCGCGCCACCACCACATTTCCGACGAAACCGCGCGCAAGCTGGTGCGCGAGATTGACCTCGTCGAAGCACGCCACCAGAAGAAATGAACCGGCGCGCCACACTCTCGCTCGCCAGCGCCTGGCTGCTGTTCTGGGCCTTGATGGTGGCAACTGCCGTGCAGGATTTCCTGCGCCACGACGATCATGGCCCGCTGTGGCAGCCCATCCTGTGGGAGTCATCGTCGATGCTCGTCGCCACCCTGCTGCTGGCGGTCCAGCGCGTGGCCAGCCGGCGCCATGACGGCCTGCTGGCGTCGCCGGCACGCTGGTTCGCGCGGCAGGCCTTGTGGCTGCCGGTGTGGTGGATCCTGTTCACGCCGCTGGCATTCGGCATCCGGCATGGCGTGTATTTCTTGCTGGGCGCGGAATACCGCCACGAGCCGTGGGGTGAAACTTTCCTCTACGAGAATGTGAAGATCTCGGTCTTCATGATCATCTTTACCCTGATTACCTTTGGCGTGCTGTCCTACCGCGCTGCGGAGCAGGCTAATGCCCAGTTGCGGACGGCCCAGCTGCACCAGCTGACGCAGCAGATGCAGCCGCATTTCCTGTTCAATGCGCTGAATACGATTTCTTCCCTGATGCACTCCGACGTCGAACGCGCCGATGCCACCCTGGTGCAACTGGCCGACGTGCTGCGCGCGACATTGGACGTCAGCGGCCAGCAGCAGGCGCCGCTGTCGACCGAGTTGCGCCTGCTGCGCGGTTATGCGCGGCTGATGGAGGAACGCTTTGCCGACCGTGTGCAGATTGACTGGGAGATCGATGCGGCCTGCGGTGAGTGCCGGGTGCCGGTGATGAGCATGCAGCCTTTGCTGGAGAACGTATTCAAGCACACGGTCGAGCGACGGCGCGGCGTAACGAAGATTGCCATCAGTGCGATGCGGGATGGCGCTGACCTGGTGCTCGCGGTCAGCGATGATGCGGGACGGCTCGACAAGGCCAGCGCAGGCAGCGCTGCGGCGGAAAATGACAACAATGGCGGCGGGCCTGGCGGTATCGGCGTGCGCAATTTGCGCGAGCGGTTGCGGGCCTTGCATGGGGAACGCGCCAGCCTGGCGCTGCGCCAGTTGCAACCAGCGGGCGTGCACGCAGAAATGAGGCTGCCTTGCGTATCCTGATCGTGGACGACGAGCGCCCCGCGCGCGACAAGCTGCGCCGCATGCTGGCGCCGGAACCGGGCGTGACCGCGATCGAAGAAGCGCGCGATGGCGTCGAAGCGCTGGAAAAAGTCGCCAGCTTCACGCCCGATGCGATTTTCCTTGACGTGCAGATGCCCGAAGTCAGCGGCCTGGAAGTAGCTGCATCCCTGCCCCACCCAGCCCCGCTGGTGGTGTTCGCCACCGCCTTCGACGAATACGCTGTACCGGCCTTCGATGCCAATGCCATCGACTACCTGCTGAAGCCCTTCGATGCCGCGCGCCTGCAGCGCGCCATGCAGCGCCTGCGAGAACGCCTGGCAAGCCGCGTGGCACAGGAAGAAAGCACTCCCGCCACCCACGGCCTTCCGCTGCAACAATTGCTGGTCAGCGAGCGCGGCGGCACCCGCGTGGTGCCAGTCGCCGACATCCAGTGGCTCGAGACTGCCGACAACTACGTGGCCCTGCACACTCCGCAAGGCGCCCCGCTGCTGCGCCAGACCCTGACCGACCTGCTGGACAGCCTGGGCAACCAGTTCGTGCGCTGCCACCGGCGCGCTGCCGTGCGCTTGTCATTGGTGGAGAAGATCGACGTGCAAGGCCAGCTGGTTTTGCGCAATGGCGCCCTGGTCCCCCTTGGCCGCAACTTCAAGCCCGCCATCCTGGAAGCCCTCGCGCATCGGCAATCCCGATAACTGCCATCGCCATTTCCCGTTTCCCTTTCACGCCTGGCGCCGCGACAATGGCCTGGTTCACAAGCAAGGAGGAAACATGGAACGGGTCTTGATCGCCGGCGGCAGTTCCGGCATGGGATTGGCGCTCGCCGAGCGCCTGCTGGGCGAGGACTGCGCCGTGACAGTAGTTGGGCGCTCGAAGGAAAAGCTGGCTGCCGCGCAGGAAAAACTTGGGCGCTCGCCACAGCTCGCAACGGTCGCGGCAGACATCACACGAGAGGATCAGGTCGCTGGCCTGTTCGCGCAGTGCGGCCACGTCCACCATCTTGTCTGCACTGCCGCCGACATCGGCGGCGCCTACCAGCTGCTGCCGGAGATAGACGTTGCGGTCATGCGCAAGGCAATGGACTCCAAGCTCCTGGGGCCGCTCTTGCTGGCCAAGCACGGCGCGCCTTTACTGCCTGCGTCCGGCAGCATCACCTTCACCTCGGGCATCGCCTACTGCCGTCCGGCGCCACGCGGTTCGGTGGTGGCTGCGATCAACGGCGGGCTCAACTCGCTCGCCTGCGCCCTGGCAGTCGAACTGGCGCCGATTCGCGTCAACGTGGTTTCTCCCGGCTGGGTCGATTCGCCCATCTGGGAATTTGTGGCCGGCGACGCAAAGGCAGGCATGCTCGAAGGAATGGCGAAGAAGTTACCGGTTGGCCGCGTCGGCTGCGTCGACGATATCGCCGACGCCATCTGCTTCCTCATGCGCAACCGTTTCACAACCGGCAGCGTCCTGCACGTGGATGGCGGACACCGGCTGGTGTAAGCCGGCAGCCCGGCGCCGAACCGCATCCTGCAACTGGCGCAAGGCAGCCGGCAGCTGCCTTGGCCGCCAGCACATATGGATGCCGATGCGCCCGGCGCTCCCCTGCCACGTCAGCACGGCGAGCCCGGCGTCGAGTCCTGTGACAGCAAGGCGGGGCATCAGCGCGCAGCCGAAACCGGCCCGGACCATATTCACGATCGCCCCCAGGCTGCCGTACTCGCCCGCCACTTGCGGCACCTGGCTGCCCGGCGTGGAAAATGCACTGTCGAACATGCTGCGATAAGCACATCCCTGCTCGGTGACCAGGAAGCGTTCCCCCGCAACATCTTGCGGCCCTACGCTGGCGCGCGCGCCAAGCGCATGCCCGGCAGGGACCAGCAAGACCAGCTCGTCCTCACCCACGCACTCGCTGCGCAAACCGCTGCCGGAAGGCGGCTGTGTAAAGGAAAAACCCAGGTCCAGCGAACCGTCCTTCACCGCATTGCGCAGCGCCCCGGTGCCAGCCACCTGCAAGTCGACCCGCAACCGCGGATGCTCGCCCTGGAAGGCGGCCAGCATCGGGGCCAGCCAATGCGCGCATAAGGTTTCCAGGGCGCCGACCGACAGCCTGCCCTGCACCGGCGCGTTCCCGGCCATGGCAGCCCTGGCATCGGCTGCCAGCGACAGCAATGCCTCGGCATACTCCACCAGTGTTTCACCCGCATCGGTCAGCTGCAGCTTGCGTTGCGAGCGCTCGATCAGTACCACGCCCAAGTCCTCCTCCAGCGCCTGGATCTGTTCGGTCACACTGGACTGGGCGAGATGGACCTGCCGCCCCGCCTTGGTAAAGCTCAGCGTGGAAGCGACGGCCAGGAAAGTTCGTAGATGTTTGAGCTGCATGCGCCACATTATCGCCGAGATCTCGCACAAAAATCCTTTGAACTTTTGCTTGCCCTGCCTGTCCATAGCGAACTAACCAGGGGGCCATCATGCCGAGAAAAAAACTGCTTGCAACCTTGCTGCATATCTCCGACCTGCATATCGGAAGCCTGGATCCAAACACAGGCGATGCCAACATCAGTTCGGCCGTACAGGTCGGGCTCGATAACTTTCCCATTTTCGACGGCCTCCTTGGGCATCAGGCCAAAGCCCTGCGCGCGCTTGCCGAATTCGTCGAAGATTTGCGTGCCAGCGACGAAAAATTCCAGATCCTCGTCACGGGCGACCTTAGCCGCGATGGCGACGCACCTGAACTCGCATTGGCACGCCGCTACTTTGAAAGCGAGATCGACCTGCTGCCTCCCAACGGCGATTATGTGGGCCTGCGTGCTGCCGGAAAAGTCATCGCAATTCCCGGAAACCACGACCACTGGGCGGGACTGACGGTGCCGATTGGCGCGACACCTTCCAACTATTACCACTATTTCGTCCGTTCGCTGCCCGCCACGCGCAGCCTCCCGCTAGGCAATCACGGCCATGAACTGACCCTGATCGAACTCGATTCGGATGCTGACGTACTGCCCAATTCGATACAGCGTACCTGGGCGAGGGGAAGCTTCCGCTCGCAGCTGCAACTGCTCGATGCGATGCTCGAAGCGCGCAAAGCGCTTGAAGTCCGCGCCCTGGTCATCCATCACGCACGAACATGGACCGGCTTCAGTCTCGCCATATCCCAGGCTACCATGCAAGCGCTGGATCGCTTTGTGCAACAGCATGAGATCGCAGTGATCTTATGCGGCCATACGCACAAGGCGTCCGTGCGGCGCCATTATGCCGGTGCCAGGGAGTGCTGGGAGTGCGGTGCCGGCTCGACCACCCAATTTGATGCCGTACCCCGCAAATGGCGGCTCAGGCTGCGCAGGCCAAACAGCGTCATGCTCGAACCCAATGCATTGATGCTCCACCGCATCTTCGACATCGATGGCAGGCTCGAATGGGCGACGACAACTTACCACCGTTCAGCAATGGGCTTCACTGCCGCCCATCCCCCGCGCGAGTTCGCGCTGCAATAGGGCCGAACCGTGCGCGAAATCGCGTTGGCTGGCGCACCAGCGTTGCACCAGTGCGTCCCTCGTGAGATAGCCCTCCGGGCGCTTCGTTTCCTGTAACTTGGAAAACGTATTAGCGCCCAGGTAGCAATATCCACCGACCAGCAGGGGCGACACCTCCAGCATGCAAACCAGGCTGCGCGCCAGCGCGGGCACCAGTTCCAACTCCAGGTCAAGCGTACCGGCAATGTTTCCGTTCACTAGCCCGGAACTGATCGCTACACTTTTGCCCTGATGCCTGACGACGACATCGGCGTTCGTGCTTTTGCGCGCCACCGCGCCATCGCCGGCGCGACGAAGGGAGCGGTTGAACAACAGTTCCACAGCACGCAATGCTTCGAACACCATCCCGGGTGACAGGCCGTAATTCAACAGCCGTTCACTGGCGGGATCGCCGCTCCGGCAAGAGGCATGGTGCTCGCGCAGGTGCTGCAGCAGGTCCGGCTCCGGCTTGCCGGCAGCGATGAGTGCCAGCTCCCACGGGGCCGGCCCGGAGGGTGGACGCGATTCATCGAGCTTATCGAGCAGCGCAGCCCAGGCATCGGCGATCGCCTGCTGCTCGCCGTAAAGGATGGCGGCCATGGAAGGCTCGATTTCGTCCGCTTCTGCGCCCGCCAATTCATCGCAACTGAGCGCCGCGTAGACGCTTGCCAGCCACTCGGGATGTTTCAGCAATGCGGCGCATTCGGCGGCATCCAGCAGCAGGTCTTCCTGCTCAAGGGTCAGGCGCACTTGTGGCGCACAGGCGCGCAGCCGCTCCAATGCTTCGCTGTCATTGATTGCAGTAATGGCTTTTTTGAGTATCTCGAGTTCCGGCATGATTTTTCTCCCCTGGCGATCCGGCTGTCCGGCACGGCGCACCGAGTTCAGCAGTGCTTGCGCAAAACGCGCCTTGGCCTGGTTCACCTGTTCAGTTGACATTCCGAGTTCGGCAGCCACCATGCGTGGCGACTGGTCCATGACCCAAACCCGGTAGGCGATGTCGGCATCGGCCGCTTGCGGCCGCACTTCCATCAGTTGCAACGCGAGCCGGCTGACCGTGGCGGCCAGCTGTTCGCGCATGCGATAGCGCGTCAGTTGGTGTTTCTCCGCGAGTTCGCGCTCGCCAGGCGCATAGTCGGCCAGGAAGTCTGCCAGCAGGGCCTGTTCGGCCCGCGGCAGTTGGCCGATGGCCGCCTTGAGCTGGGCAGCCTGCTGCTTCATTTCTGCCGCCTCGGACGGCAAGGGATCGGCCGCGGCCAGGTCAAGGCATTCTTCAATGTCGACGGCACGCGAGCGCAGCCGGTGCAGTTTCAGTTGCCGGCGGCGGCCGAACCGATAGAAGGCGGTGGCGAGGTAAGGGGCGAAATCGCCCTTGGCCGCGTCAAAACGACTGTTGAGCGACTCCCATTCAAGAAAGAAGTCATGAATCAGGTCACGGGCGTCGTGGGGCTGGATGTGATAGCCGTCGCGCACCAGCTTGCTCAGCACGCGCCATAGCAGTGGCTCGTACTCAAGGAAACTCCTGGGGGACGCCAACGCACTCATCAATAACTCCAATCGGGGCACTCAATACCTCATATTGCACGGCGCCGGCCAACTGGTTGAAATCTTGATCAAACAATGCGTTCGCCCCTGCCAAATGCCGTTCGCCACCTATTGCTGGTGTGGCAAGAACGATTTCCCTAAGCTGGGCCTATGTCTAACCCACTTGCCAAAACGATCATGCAAAACCAACGCCTGTACTTCCTCGACTGGCTGCGCATCGGCGCCTTTTTCCTGCTGGTTCTGTACCACACCGGCATGTATTACGTGACCTGGGACTGGCACGTCAAAACGCCCCACCCCAGCGATGCCATCGAACCATTGATGCTGCTGTCCTCGCCCTGGCGCATGTGCCTGCTGTTCCTGATCGGCGGCGCCGCGGCCGCCTTCCTGCTCGACAAACTGGGAGGCAAGGGGCTGGCCAGGGAGCGCAGCAAGCGCCTGCTGGTGCCCCTGATCTTCGGCATGTTCTTCATCGTGCCGCCCCAATCGTATTTCGAAGTGGTGTCGGACGTCGCCTACCAGGGCAGCTACTTCGACTTCATGCAGCTTTACGTGCGCGCCTACCACGGCTTCTGCGACCACAATGGCTGCCTCGACCTGCCGACCTGGAACCACCTCTGGTTCCTGCCTTACCTGTGGGTCTACACCCTGCTGCTGGCCGCCGTCGGCAGCCGCCGCGTGCAAGCCATGGGCGGTTGGCTGCTGCGCCAGCTCCAAGGCTGGAAGCTGTTCGTGCTGCCGGTGGCATTCCTGGCAGCCGGCCGCATCCTGCTGCTGCCACATTGGCCGCACACCCATAACCTGATAGCGGACTGGCACAACCACGCCATGAGCCTGCCCTTCTTCCTGCTCGGCGCTGCGATGGCCCGCCGTGGCGAATTCTGGCAGCGGCTGGAAAGCGTGCGCTTTGCGGCCCTGGGCTTTTTCCTTGCGAGCTGGGCCTCCATCATCTTCTTTTATGCAAGCGGCGACAGCTACAAGGACTGGCTGCCGCTGGCGCGCATCGTCTACGCCCTGTGCCAGTGGAGCGGCATCGTTGCCGTCTGCGGCTTCGGCCACCGCCACCTGAACTTCGACAGCGCCAAGCGCCGCTACCTGACGCAGGCCGTGTTCCCGGTCTACATCCTGCACCAGACCCTGATCGTCTGCCTGGCCATGGCCTTCCGCACGACCAGGCTGGCGCCGGTGACCGAAGGCGCGCTGATCGTGGTGCTGACGCTTGCCATCAGCTTTGGGGTATTTGAAGTCGTGCGCCGCGTGCCGCTGCTGCAGCCCTTGTTCGGCGTCGGGAAAGCGGCAGGCACGGCGCCTGCCGCCAGGGATGGCTTAGTTCAGCACCTTGCGTGAGCGTTTGGCGCGATACATTTCGGCATCGGCAATCGCGAGCGCTTCCTCCAGGTCGATGCCCGGCTTGCGCATCGCCATGCCGATCGATGCCCGCACATCGTAGCCGGCCAGCGTTTCCTGCACCCGCAGCAGCATGGCCTGGGCGTCGAAATAGTCGCACTCGACCATCAGCATCGCGAACTCGTCGCCGCCCATGCGCGCCACCACATCGGAACCGCGGGTGACTTCCTTCAGGGCCTTGCTGCAGCGGATCAGCAGCGCATCGCCGGAAGCATAGCCTTGGGTATCGTTGTAAAACTTGAGGTCATCCAGGTCGATCGACACCACACAGGCCGGATGGCCATAACGACGGCAGCGTTCTTCCTCGCGCACCATCAGCATGTCCCAGCCGCGCCGGTTGTACAGGCCGGTCAGTTCGTCGCGTGTAATGTCGACTTCCGTCCGCTCGGCCTTGCGCGCCGCCTCGGTGCCGTTCAACTCGGCTTCCAGCAAGCCGGCCAGCAGCTCGCCCATCAGCACCACCATGTCCTTGTCTTCGCGGATGCGTTCCGGCTGCGGCTCGGGATCGATGGCGCACAGGGTGCCGAACAGGGTGCCGTCGGCACGCCGCAGCGGCACGCCGACATAGGCGCCAACCGTGATTTTGCCGGTAATCGGGGCTTGGGCGTAGGCCGGTTCGCTGGTCACATCGGGCGCGATGTGCGGGCCCTGCCCTTCGACCATGCGCGAGCATAAGGTTTCCGCCCAACTATAAACCTGGCCGGCCTTCACGCCATAGCCATGGTCGTCGGCAAACAGCACTATCCAGTCTTTCCCGTCGGTACGAGTGACCATCCACAATTTGAAGCCCAGGCGCTGCCGAAGGAATTGCATGGTGGCCTTGGAAGCGGCCGCAAAATCGTTCATCATTGCTTGCCTCATCAATAGCTGGTTCCGGCTCGGAGTCGAAATGTCATTATGCACCGGTCGGAGTAGACTTGACAGCGCTAATTTACCTGGAGACTGCCACGATGACACGCCTGACCGCCAAGGACTTTGAGCCGGAAGTACTCGAGCTGTTCGACAAATACGTGCACGGCCAGTTGAGCCGCCGCGACTTCATTGCCTCCGCCACGCGCTATGCGGTCGCCGGCGCAACCGGGGCCAGCCTGCTGGCGACCCTGGCCCCCAGCTTCGCCGCCCCGCTGGTGGCAGCCGACGACAAGCGTCTCAAGTCCAGCTATGCGGAATATCCCTCGCCGCAGGGTTACGGCAAGCTGCGCGGCTACCTGGTGCAGCCGGCCGCCGCCAAAGGCAAGCTGCCTGCGGTCCTGGTGGTGCATGAGAACCGCGGCCTGAACCCGCATATCGAGGACATTACACGCCGCCTGGCACTGGACGGCTTCCTGGCCTTTGCGCCGGATGCGCTGTTCCCGCTGGGCGGCTATCCCGGCGACGAGGACAAGGCGCGCGAACTGTTTTCCAAGCTGGACCAGGCCAAGACCCGCGCCGATTTCCTCGCTGCCGTACAAATCCTCAAGTCGCATCCGGCTGCCAATGGCAAAGTCGGCGTGGTGGGGTTCTGCTATGGCGGCGGCATGGCCAACTATCTTGCCACCGCCGTGCCCGACCTGGCGGCAGCCGTGCCGTTCTACGGCGCCCAGCCGCCCGGCGCCGACGTGCCGAAAATCAAGGCGCCCTTGCTGGTCCACGATGCGGGCAACGATGCGCGCATCCTGGCCGGCTGGCCGGCCTACGAGGCTGCGTTGAAGGCGGCTGGCGCCCGCTTCGAGCACTTCGTCTATCCCGGGGTGGAACACGGCTTCAATAACGACACCACGCCGCGCTACGACGAAGCGGCTGCCAAGCTGGCCTGGCAGCGCACCGTGGACTTCCTGCGCCAGAACACCGCTACTTCGTAAAAGTCAGCGTATAGGCCGCCGGTCCCGGCAGCAGCGGCGTGGGCCTGCCGGCCACCCAGTCGGCGTGGCCGGCCAGGAAGAATGGCGACAAGGGGTGGCCGCTCTGGCCGCCCGGCATATTGAACAGGCCCTGCTCCTCGCGCCCCGGCGACACCGTCATGCGTTCGGACTGGCCGAAAGCCGGTCCGGCCACGCGCGGCATATTGCTGTCGCCCGGCAGCTGGTCGGGCGGCACGCTGAGCCACTTCTTCAGCATCGGTACCGCGCCCGCAATCGGGTGCGCGATGGTGGCCGTGTTGCGCACGCCCCAGGTGGCGGACGCCAGCGGCTTGCCGCCTTCGGTCAGGTGCCCGATGGCGCGGTCCAGCGCCGCCAGCTGCAAGGCCTTCCAGTCCGCATATCCCTGCGGCAGCCAGCCGCCCGGCTGCTCGTCCAGCAGGCGCGCCAGCACCACCGGCCAGCGGCTGGAAGCGGCGCGCATATTGGCATCCTTGTTCAATTTGGCCAGTTCGATATTGGCCCCACCGTACAGCAGCTCATACAACGACCACATGAAGGCGCGGCTGGCGCGGTAGGCCACCGAATCCACGCTGGCATGGCCATTCCAGTTCTCCTTCAACAGGCGCGCCAGTTCCGCGCGCTGCGGCTTGCCTTTCACCGCTTCCGCATCCAGCACGGCCAGGGCGCGCTCGCGCCATTGGGAGATGAACAGCGCCCGGTCGTCCAGCATCACGCTGTAGACGCCCTTCTCGTCGGTCTTGTCGCCCAGCGCCGCCAGGGCATCGCGTGCCTGCTTGGCGCGCGCGCCCATGTCGAAGCCGCCATCGCCCAGCTTGACGGCATCGGCGCCCAGCAGCTGGCGGCTGTTGGCGGTGACCAGCTGGCCGTCGGCCGGATTACGCACTGAAGGATAAGCAGCCGCCGGCAGCAAGCCTTGCCAGCCGCGCGTACTGCCATTGGCCGACAGCGGATAGCTGGCATCGACCGGGGTCGCAGGCCGCTGCGGCAGCGGGCCGACGATGGTCCAGCCGATATTGCCGTTGCTGTCGCCCACGACCAGGTTCTGCGCCGGCATGCCGACCTTGGGCGCCAGCGCCAGCGCTTCGGCGACGCTGTCCACTTCCTCCATATGGCGGATCGCCAGGTTGACGGCTTTGACGTCGTGCGCCACCCAGTGCACCGCATAGTCGCGGCCGCCGGATTGCATGAGCGGGCCCAGCGAAGTCTCGCGCACCTTCATGCTGACTGGTGGCTGGCCTTTGACCAGGATGGTTTCCTCATGCACCACAGGCGTTTCCCACCCGCCCGGCAGCTTGGCCTGGCCGGGGCGGTCCTTGGCCGAACCGGCTTCCACCAGGTCGATATAGTCGCCATAGCTGTTGGTGAAGCCCCAGGCCACGTTGCCATTGCTGCCCGCCACCACGGCCGGCACGCCGGGAATGCTCACGCCGACCACGCGGCGCGTGCTGCCATGCCGGCCAGGCACCTGCAACAGCATGCGGTACCAGGTGTTGGCCAGCTTGATCCCCAGGTGCATATCGTCCGACACGATGGCGCCGCCACTGCTGCTGCGCTTGCCGGACACCGCCCAGTTATTGCTGCCCACGCCATCGACAAACGCGGCTGCTGCCAGCGTGGCCGGTTCCTTCGCCACGCCCTTGCCCCACCAGTCCGGTGCCCGAACGGGGACCGGCGCGTCCGGCGCCGGCGGGCTGGCGGCATCCAGCGGGGCATCCCACTGCGAGCTGGCCGGCAGCAGGAATGCCAGTTGCTCGGCGTTGGCGTGCTCTTTCAGCCAGCCCCGCGCCAGCTCGCGGCCGATGCCTGTCACTTGCAGGTCGATATACATGGCCCAGGCCACCAGCAGGGAGTCTTCCTGCGCCCACGCGCGCGGGCCAATGCCGATCAGGCCGTATTCGAAGGGGCGGTTGCCGAGCGCATTCAGGCCATCGTTGACGCCCGCGGTATAGCGCTCCAGCAGCTGGCGGTCGGCCGCCGGCATGGCGTCGATCGCCTGCGTGGCGCGGGCGCGGAAGCGATGCAGGCGGTTGATGCGGTCCGTTTCCAGCGCCTTCTCGCCAAACAGTTCGGACAGCTCGCCGGCCGGCATGCGGCGCAGCAGGTCCATCTGGAAGAAACGGTCCTGGGCATGCACAAAGCCGGTCACATACGCCACGTCGTTGCGGTCGCCGCCGGAAATGGAAGGAACGCCCTTGTCATCGCGGGTCACCGTCACATTGCCGGCAAGTCCGGCAACAGTGCGCCGGCCATCGAGCTGGGCCAGGCTGCCACGCAAGAAGAACCATAGTCCCAGCGCCAGCAACAGCAACAGCAGCAATAGCGCAAGGACAAGACGTTTCAGCCATAACTTCGCCATCGGCAACCCCATTGTTATTCTGTTGCTTCAAATCTTGCCAGAAATCCAAATGGAACGGCAGGGAAATTGTTTAACCGTGCTAAAGTGGCCCACATGATCCCCGCTCCCACACCTCCCAATGAAGCCGAGCGGCTGGCAGCCCTGTATGCATTGCTGCTGCTCGATACCCCGCCCGAGCAGCGCTTCGACAAAATTGTGGCATTCGCCACCGAGGAATTTGACGTTCCCATTGCCCTGATTTCCCTGCTCGATACCGACCGCCAGTGGTTCAAGGCGGCCATCGGCCTGGGCGAGACCTGCGAAACGGGACGCGACATTTCCTTCTGCGGCCATGCCATCATGCGCGCCGAAATCATGGTGGTGGAAGATGCCCTGCTTGACCAGCGCTTCGCCGACAACCCGCTGGTGACCGGACCGCCGCATATCCGCTTCTACGCCGGCGCACCGCTGATCCTGTCCAATGGCTACGCGCTGGGCACCCTGTGCATCATCGATACGCGGCCGCGCCAGCTCGACCCGATTGCGCTGGCCATCCTCTCGACCTTGCGCAGCCTGGTGGTGCAGGAGCTGGAGGCCAGCCATGGCTGAACTCAAGCAGATGCTGCTGGTGGAACCGGAAAACATCCTGCGCCGCACCGCCGCCCTGACGGCACGCTCGATGGGCCTGGCCGAGGTACAGGAAGCCTCCAGCACCGCGTCGGCGCGGGAGATCCTGGCCCAGCGGCCTTTCCACGGCGCCCTGATCTCGATCGATGCCGGCGATGCGTTCGACTTGTCGCTGCTGGACCTGGTGCGCCAGGGCCACAGCGCCAGCCGCCCGCGCATTCCGCTGGCGGTGCTGGCTTCGCGCTGCGACGATACGCTGCTGGCCGCCTTGCGCGAACGCGGCATCAACCGCATCGTGCTGAAACCGTTCCGCGCGCGCGCCCTGCTGGACGCCTTCGCGGCGCTATCGGGCAGCTAAGTGCCGGTCGGCGCGTGGCTGTCGCCGCCATGCATCAATGCATGGTAGCGGAAGGCTTCGCGGATATTGTCGCGCAAGGCCTGGTCGTCCCAAGGCTTGGTATAGAAGCGGTAGATCTCGCCGCGGTTGATGGCGCTCAGCACCGACTCCAGTTCGGCATAGCCGGACAGGATGATGCGCACCGTGCCCGGATACAGCTTGCGCACCCGGCTCAGGAACTCGGTGCCGTTCATGTCCGGCATGCGCTGGTCGCTGACCACCACCTGCACCTCGTGCGTCGCCAGCAGCGAGAAGGCTTCCTGCGCAGTGTGCGCCGTCAGGATCTGGTAGCCATCGCGGCGCAACAGCCGCACCAGCGAGGACAGCACATTCGGTTCGTCATCGAGCAGCAGCAAGGTGCCCTTGCGTTCTTCCGGCGAGCGCAGCGCCGGCTGGCGCGATTGTTCCTCCTTGAGCAGGGCGGCGAAGGCTTCCGGCATGATCGGCCGGCTCAGGTGGAAGCCCTGCGCTTCGTCGCAGTTATAGCGCTGCAGGTAAGCCAGTTGCCCTTCCGTCTCCACGCCTTCGGCAATGATGCGGAAGTCCAGGCTGTGGCCCAGGGAAATGACCGAGCGCACGATCGCGGCCACGGTGGGATCGCCCAGCATGTCGCGCACGAAGGACTGGTCGATCTTCAGGTAATCGATGGGGAACAGCTTGAGGTAGGCCAGGCTGGAATAGCCGGTGCCAAAGTCGTCGATCGAGATGCCCACCCCGACTTTCTTCAGGCGCTGCACCGTCGCCACCGCCTCGTCGGCGTTCTGCATCATCATGCTCTCGGTCAGTTCCAGCTCCAGGTACTGGGCCTGCAGGCCAGTGCTGCGCAGCGCTTCCACCACCTCGTCGGCCAGGTTCTTGTCGCGGAACTGGCGCGCCGAGACATTGACCGCCACCCTCAGCGGGCGCAGCCCGGCGTCCTGCCAGGCCTTGTTCTGGGCACAGGCAGTGTGGATCACCCAGCGCCCCAGCGCCACGATCAGGCCCGTTTCCTCCGCTACGCCGATGAAGCGGCCCGGCGGGACCAGCCCCATGGTCGGATGGCGCCAGCGCAGCAGCGCCTCGACACCCGAGATTTCGCCGCTGGCCACATTCATCTTCGGCTGGTAGACCAGGAACATCTCGCCGCGCGCCAGGGCGCCGCGCAGCTCGTTTTCGATGGCGGCCCGTTCCACGATGCGCGCATGCATCGCCGGCTCGTAGAACTGCACCTGGTTGCGGCCGCTCTCCTTGGCGCGGTACATGGCGATGTCGGCATAGCGCATCAGCAGCTGCGGGTCGGCGCCGTCGGCCGGATAGAGCGCCACGCCCATGCTGCAGGTCAGGATATGCTCCTGCCCGGCCAGCTGCATCGGCGCCGACACGCTGTCGATGATCTTGCGCAGCATGGCCTGCGACGGCGTTGCATCGTGGCCGTCCAGCAGCACCAGCACGAATTCATCGCCGCCCATGCGCGCCACGGTATCGGTGTCGCGCACGCAGGTGCGCAGGCGCGCCGCCACGGTGCGCAGCAGTTCGTCGCCCGCACCGTGGCCCAGGTTGTCGTTGACCAGCTTGAAGTTATCGAGGTCGAGGAAGGCCACCCACACCGTGTGGCCATAGCGCTGCGCATAGCTGATCGCCTGCGCCAGGCGGTCGCCGCACAAGTTGCGGTTGGGCAGTCCGGTCAGCGCATCGTGGTTGGCCTGGTGCTCGAGCTGCGCCTGGTAGTCCATGGTGGCGGTCATATCGGTCAGCACGCAGACACGGTGCGTGTGCTGGCCTTCGCTGCCGCCGACCGGGGCCACGTGCAACTGCGCCCACCAGTTGCGGCCATCGCGATGGCGGCCGCGCAGCATGAGCTGGACATCGCTTTGGCCATGCACCGCTTCGTGCAGGGCGGTGCGGGCTGCTGCATCGTCCTGGTCGGCCAGCAGTTGCTCAAGGCTGCGTCCCACCAGCTCGCCGGCGGTATGGCCAGTCAGGTCGGCCAGTGCCTGGTTGGCGTAATCGATGGTGTCGCTGCCCTCGTGGATGGCGGTGATGGCAATCGCATTGACGCTTGATTCCAGCGCACGGTTGTGCAATTGCAGCATCAGCTCGACCTGTTTGCGCTCGGAGACGTCCTCGATGGTGCCCAGCAGGCCGATGGTATTGCCGGCCTGGTCGTGCAGCGGCAGCTTGTTGATCAGGAACCAGTGCACGCTGCCATCGGCGAACAGCAGATGATCCTCCCGGTTCAGGTGCGGCACGCCGCTGCTGATGATCTTCGCATCGTCGGCCCGGATGCGCTCCGCGTTGTGCGACCAGGGGAAATCGAAATCGCACTTGCCCACCACCTCTTCCTGCGACGACAGGCCGGCCGCGCGCAGGAACACGTCGTTGCAGCCGCGGTACCGCAAGTCCATATCCTTCCAGAAGATCTGGTGCGGAATGTGGTCGACCACCAGCTGCGTCATCTCCTGCGATGCGTGCAGCGCTTTTTCGATGCGCATGCGCCGGGTCACGTCATGTGCGAAGACGAAACGGGCCTTGTGCCCCGCCATCAGCAGGGGATGGGAAGAAATCTCCACCTGGATCAGGCGGCCATCCTTGCAGCGGTGGGTCCATGCGCCCGATTGCTGCGCCGCTGACTGGGGGGACGTCTCCAGGTCGTTACGCAAGCGTTCCAGTTCGTCTTCGGGGCGAATGTCCTCGATCGTCATGTCGAGGAACTCTTCTTCGCTGAAGCCGTAGACCGCCACAGCGGCGCGGTTGACCACCAGGAAGCGCAGCGTGGCCACGTCATACACCCACATCGGGTGCGGATGGTAGTCGAACAGGCGCTTGAAGCGCAGCCGGGAACCATAGGAATCGGCCTCGGGCAACGGGGTCACGATGCAGCGGAAGCATTCCGGCTGGTCGCCATGCGCGGCATAATATTCCAGTGCCAGCGAGACCGGGGCGCCGTCGCCGTCGTGCTCGCACAATGCCAGCTCGCCGCGCCAGATGCCGCGCCGCTTGGCTTCCGGCATGGCGTCGTCGCGCAATTCGGCAGCGGCCCAACTGCGGAACAGGCCGAATGCCGTCTCCCCGGCGCCGAGTTCATCTGCCAACCGTCGCGCGTAAGCGTTTGCGGCAAGCAAGGTGCCGTCGGCATCCATCATAAAAGCCAAGTTGGGGCTGTGTTCATACACCGCGGTGAATGCGTCCAGCCTGGTCCTTCCCGGCGAAGCGAGAGAAGCCCTATCCATGCAACCGATGGTAGCAGAACTATTTTGCTAGCAGCGCCCATCTGAGCGGCAATGCATCTTCCCGCCACACAAGCTGTTGCGGCTGGAATTCCCAGTGTCTTTCCGTTCCGTCCAGGACAACGCGCGCGGTTCCGCTCATCTGCAATAAACCGCCGCTTTCAAAGTCGGGAAACACCAGCCCTGCCCGGCCATTCAGCAGTATGTTACCGAGAGTCGAAAAAAAGCGGTTGCCTTCATAGTCTGGCACCAGCAAGCTGCCGCTGCTGCTGATCTGGACAAACCCTGGCGGGCCGCCGCGATGCGACACATCCACCCGCATGTCCTCGCCTTCACCGGAATAGGTCGCGACAAAAAACGTTCCGGAACGGGCAATCAGGTCGCGCGCCAGGGCGTCCAGCTGCGGCAGCTGGCGGGCCGGCATGCCCGACGGCTCGCCGGGCGCCCGCTCGAAACGGTAATCGCGGACGTGGATATACTGCGGGCAATTGCCGAACGACTCGCCCACCGCGATCTCGAACTGCTCGCCGCCGAGCGCACGCAGCCTGCCATTCAGGCGGTTGCGGCGGCGCGTGTGCAATTCGATGCCAAGCATGCCCACTGCCGCGCCGTCGCGCAGGCCGGCCTGCGCCGGATCGTCGTGCTGCGCCGGCAGCGCAAGCTGCAGGCGTTGCGGATCAGGCGAATGCATGAAGCCTTCTTCCCCGGCACGCAGCGTGGCCCACGGCCGGCCTTCGGCATCGACGCTGCCGAACACAGCGAACGGCAACTGGGCGAAGAAGTCGCGGTGCTGGTCCGGCATGTAATTGCGGATCACCTTGCGGCCAATTTCGTCCATGCGCTCCGCGACACCAAGCGTGGCCTGGAGCGCGACCTCGCCGGCGTGCCAGGGCCCGTTCATGCTGCCAACCCGACCGGTGATTTGATGAAGGGCTGGAAGCGCGGCAATGCTTCCACGCGCGCCAGCCAGGCCTGCACATTGGCGTAAGCCGACAAGTCGACATTGCCTTCCGGTGCACGCGCGATATAGCTGTAGAGGGCGATATCGGCAATGGTCGGCCAGCCGGCGGCGATCCATTCTTTCCCGGCCAGGCTGTCATCGACCAGGCCGAGGATGCGATGCGCGCGGGCGATGGCATCGGCCGGGTCGACCGGTTTCTTGAACAGGTTGATCACGCGGGCGGTGGCAGGACCGCTGGCGATTTCGCCGGCCGCCACCGACAGCCAGCGCTGCACAGTGGCGGCGCCGGCCGGGTCTTGCGGCAGCCAGCTGGCGTCGCCATAGCGCCTGGCCAGGTAGACCAGGATGGCATTGGAGTCGGCAATCACCACGCCCTCGTCTTCCAGCACCGGCACCTGGCCGAAGGGATTCAGCTTGAGGAAGGCTTCGGTTTTCTGCTCGGCCTTCATCAGGTCGACTTCGACCAGTTCAAAATCCAGGCCCAGCAGGGACAGGAACAGGTGGGCGCGATGGGCGTGGCCGGAAATTGGGTGGTAGTACAGCTTCATGGGATCTCCTTTCAAGTAATGATGAAAGTTTGATCCATGTTGGCGATGATGGGAATCACCGCCCAAAGCAATTCACCATTCCATACAGCGGAATAATCCTCAGGGCAGCACTTCGAACAGCAGGAACTGCGTGACCTGGCCCTTGCCAAAATTGTCGTCGCTGGCAAATACCAGCGTAGCGTGGCCGTTGGGCAGGCGCGGGCCGAAGGACATGGCTTCCAGGTTGTCGATGCGCGGCAGGCCGAGCGTGCCGAAGTCCAGTAGCAGCCGCTTGCGCGCCGGCGTGTAGTGCGCGCCGGCCAGGCCGGGCAAGGACTTCACGTCGCTCGCCTCGCGCGCATCGCTGGCATACAGGCGGACGTAATTCGTATGGACGCCATCGGCGCTTTGCACCGTCGCGCGCTCCAGCACCAGCAGTTCGCCGTCGGGCATTGCGAGGATTTCGGAGACGCCGTTTTCGGCGTCCTTGCCCGGTCCCGGTTCGGCCGGAATCGCATCGAGCGGATAGGCGAACTGGCGCAGCACCTGCCCGTCACGGCGGAACTGCGTCATGCGCACCACGGCGCCACGCTGCGGGGTCGGGATCGGGCCATCCTCATACAGCGGCCATTCGAGCGATGCCCACAGGCTGCGGCCGTCGGGCGCGAAAGCCAGTCCTTCGAAGGTGGCGTTGTAGCGCGAGCCGCGCTGTTCATCCTTGTGGACCTTGAAGTTCTCCGGCAGCGGCAACTCGGCCAGCAGCGCGCCGTCGCGCGTGGCGTGGCGGATAAAGGGATCGAGGCCAAAGCGCCGGTCGCCCTCGCTCGCATACCATATGCTGCCGTCCAGCGGGTCAATGCGGATCGACTCCACGTCGGCGCGCAAGCAGCCGGCGGCGGTGTCGACAAAGTTCTTGCCATCGGCGTTCAGGAAGTCATGCATGGCCGTGAAGCGCACCGCGCGGAAAGCGCTGGCGTCGACGTCCAGCTCGGCCTCGTAAAAGCGCGCCGGGTTGTGCGTGCAGCGGTCGTCGGTTTCCACCACCCAGCGGCCGCGCGCCGCATCGTAATCAAGACCGGAGAAGCCGCCCAGCATGGTGTCCTGGAACATGGCCCGGTGCGGCACGCGCTGCTCGCCAATCAGGCGCAGCGCGCCCACCGGCGATGCGGTGGAAGGCGGTGCAAGGCGCACAGCCGGCGCGCATGCGGCCAATACCGCTCCCGCTGCGAGCGCGGCGAAGCAATGGGCGAGCCGCTTCATGCGTGGTGCAGGCGCTTGTGCATGCAGCGCAGGCCGAACCACATGCCGAGCGCCACCACCGGCACCATGACGCCCATCAGCAATTCGGGATTGACGCCGACGCCGAGCACCTTGGCGCCCTTGGCGGTGTAGCCGATCAGGCCCACCACGTAATACGAGATCGCCGCCACCGACAGGCCTTCCACCGCCTGCTGCAAACGCAGCTGCTGCGCGGCGCGCTTGTTCATCGACTGCAGGATTTTGCGGTTCTGCGCCTCCTGCACGATGCCGACGCGGGTGCGCAGCAAGTCGTTGCTGTTGGCAATGCGGACGGCCAGCGCCTGCTGGCGCGCGGCGACGGCTTCGCAAGTCTTCATGGCGGGCGCCAGGCGGCGTTCCATGAACTCCTCCACCGTTGGCGTGCCTTCGATGCGCAGTTCGCGCAACTCCTCGATGCGGGCGTTGACCAGGCCGAAATAGGCCTTGGAGGCAGCGAAGCGGTAGCTGGTGTCGGCCGAGATCTTTTCAATGCGCGCTGCCAGGTGGGTAATGCGGTCGAGCAGCGCCTGTTCGGTGGAGCCGTCATCGACCTTGCCGTCCGCTTCCACCAGTGCACCGGCCAGGGTCGCCAGTTCGGCCTCCACCTCGTTCAGTTCCGGCGTCGCTTCCTGCGCGACCGGCAAGCCAAGCAGGGCCATCATGCGATAGGTTTCGATTTCCAGCACGCGCTGCACCAGGCGGCCCGACTGCTGTTCGTGCATGCCCGCGTCGCAGATCACGAAGCGGCTGAAGCCATCGGCATGGATGGCGAAATCGGTCCACATTTCGCCGCCGTTCATGACCTGGCTGCCCGCCAGCGGGGCGCCCTGGAACAGGCGCTGCAGGCTTTCGGCAAAGGCATGCTGCATGCCGCCCGGACGGCCCAGCAGGACGTGCGCCGCCACCAGCACCCTGCCCTGCAGGCGCAGCAGCCATTGTTCCGGCAGGTGGCGCGAGGGCATGTTGCTGAAGGCTTCCTCCGGCAGCGGCATGCTGGCCACGGTTTCGGCGAAGGTCAAGGTGGCAAACTCGGTGTGCAACTCCCACTTCAGGCGGAAACGGCCGAAATCGTGGGCAAAGTATTTTCCGCCCGCCGCCGGCGCCGCCACACCGAAATGGCCACACAGCTCCGCCAGCAACTCCTGCTGCTCCTGTTCGCCCATGATGGCGAGGTGGGTCAGCAGGGTTGGCGCATCCAGTTTCAGGAAGGGGCGCGAGTGGATTTCGGCAGCTAAAGGCACGCGCTGCGCGTGGTTCAGGCTGGAAAACACGATGCTCATTGGCTGGGCTCGGTAATGGCGGAGTCCAAATATTAACATTGTATTCACCGCAAGCCCGGCGACCGGCTCAGGCCATGGTGCTGAAACGCAGGATGATGCTGCCGCCTGCCGCCGCCAGGATCGGCTCCAGCCACAGGCAGCCGGGCGGATCGCATTGCCCCAGCCTTAGCGCCGATGCATCGGTGGCGAGTTCCAGCTGGCGCCCGCTGGCCGGATCGTGCAGGCGCAGCACAGCTTCGACGCGCCGGTCTTTTTCCAGCAGATAGCGCGCGGGCCCCGGCAATTCCGCCAGGGGCCGCGCCGAACGGCAATCCCAGGGTGTGCCGGCAACGTGCTGCGCGTGTTCGCCGGCCGGCACCACGTGCGCGGCGGCCACTGCCAACAATTGACCGTGCACCAGCCCTTCGCCGGCCAGGTTGAACGCGGCGCGCAGGCAGATTGAAGCCGGCGCCTGGCAATGCAGCGCGAGGGCATTCGCTTCATCGAGAATATAGGTCGCGACCACCGCATGCGGGCCGGGGCTCACCAGCCGCAGGCCGACGCTGGCGTCATCCACCAGCGGCACCGCGTGCCAGGGCAAGCGGTGCAAGGCATGCCCCGGCGCCGGCAGCAGATGGATGCCGCAATCCGGCGCATCGCCATGGATCACGTTGGCAAGATGGCCATTCCGGCCGGGCACCTGGAGCCTGGCGATCGCAGCGCCCAGGGTACTGATCCGGACTTCCATACCGTGGCGGTTGCACAGCGCAAAAACGAACAGCGGCAAACCCTCCGCCGTATGCCCTGCGTCCTCCTGCGTAATACTTAGTTCCATCTTCTAAGTATATTCAGCCTCCTGAGTTTTGATAAAATGGGTGTTTATTTCCCGTCGGCAAAATAAATAAATGCAGGCATTGCAAATTTCCTCTCGTACAGCCCTTGCGCTAGGGGCCGCGCTATTAATCGCGTGTTTTTCCGCGCAGGCCGATGAGGTCGCAGAAATCAATAAAATGATGCGTGGCGGGCAGTTGCCGGCCGCTCTGGCAAGGGTCGATGTTGCATTATCGCAACGGCCAAAGGATGCACAATTGCGATTTATTAAAGGGATGATTTTGTCCGAACAAGGCAAATCGGCCGACGCAATTAATGTTTTCCAAAAACTGACGGAAGATTATCCCGAATTACCTGAACCTTATAACAACCTGGCCGTGCTGCATGCATCGGCCGGCAATTACGATAAGGCCCGTGTCGCGCTGGAACGCGCGATCCGCACCAATCCGGCCTATGCCACCGCCCATGAAAACCTGGGCGATGTGTATGCCAAGCTGGCCAGCCAGTCTTATGACAAGGCGATGCAATTGGCAGACCCGAACCAGCAGCCACCTCAGAAAGCCAAGCTGGCCATGGTGCGCACGCTGACGCCGAAGGGTGGCGAGCCCGTCTCGCCGCTGGCTGCAATTGCTGCAGCTCCGGCGCCAGCGGCTACAGGGACGCCGGCACCGGCACCCGCAGCTGTCAAAGTTGCGGCGCCGGCCACGGTCACCGCGCACGCAGCGCCCGCGCCGGCACCAGCTCCTGCTTCCGTTCCTGCCCCGGTCAAGCTGCCAGCACCGGTCGTGGCCCAGGCCAAAACCGCGGTGAGCGCACCGGCTTCCGTGCCGGTAGCGGCGCCCGTCGCGGCACAGGCAAAGCCGATTCCGACGGCCGCTCCGGCAGCGGCACCGGCGCCAGCGCCAGCGGTACAATTGACAAAGGCGGCGCCAAAAGCCGAGCAAACCCAGAAAGAAGACGCCGATGGCGCAGACGTCATCAAGGCAGTCGAAAGCTGGGCCAAGGCCTGGAGCGCGCAAGACATGAAAGGCTACCTGACTGCTTACGGCAGCAACTTCCAGACGCCGAAAGGCCAGAACCGCAAGGCCTGGGAGGCTGACCGCACGGCCCGTATCGAAGGCAAAGGCCACATCAAGGTAAGCATCGAGGCGCCGCAAGTGACGGTCAACGGCAATACCGCGACCGTGAAATTCCGCCAGAAGTATGTGTCGGACCGCCTCAGCACCACCGGCCGCAAGACCCTGGTGCTGGAGAAGCAAGGCAAGAATTGGCTGATCAAGCAAGAGCAGTCGGGGGGCTGATGGAGATGTCGAAGCGAGCAAGTGCCGGCGCGGCGGTCGCGCTGCTGGCAGCATGCGCCTTGCTGGCGCCAGCCGGCAGCGGCATGGCCAAGTCCATCCATCCGGCAGAGTCCCCGCGCGCCAGGAAAGATGCCGAGGTCATGCTGCTCGAGATCTACAAGGACCTGCGCGCCAGCCAGTTGCAGGAAGCGATGGCCAAAGCCGACGCACTGGTGCTGGCCTATCCGAATTTCCGCGTCGGGCACCTGATCCGCGGCGACCTGCTGCTGATGCACACCAAGCCGGTGGCGCAGCTCGGCGCCGGCGCCAATGGCCCGGCCGACAAGCTGAAGGAATTGCGCGACGAAGCACGCGTACGCCTGCAAACCCTGGTGGCGCGTCCCGGCCCCGAGCTGGCGCCGCGTTCGGTGCTGCAACTGCGTGCCGACATGCGCCATGTGCTGGTGGTCGACGCGACGCAATCGCGCCTGTACGTCTACCAGAACCACAACGGCGAATTGAAACTGGTGACGGACTACTACATCAGCCAGGGCAAGCTGGGCGTCGACAAGTTCCGCGAAGGCGACCAGAAAACCCCGCTCGGCGTGTATTACATCACCGGCCGCGTGGCCGGCCCCAAGCTGCCCGACTTCTACGGCGCCAGCGCGCTGCGCATCAATTACCCGAACGAGTGGGACCGCCTGAATGGCCGCAGCGGCGGCGGCATCTTCCTGCATGGCACGCCGGCCGACAATTACAGCCGCCCGCCCCTGGCTTCCGACGGCTGCGTGGTGCTGACCAATGACGACCTGCGCAAGCTGGAGGGCACGGTCGATATCGGCAAGACGCCGGTCGTGATCGCCGACCACCAGGAATTCATCAGCAAGGCCAAATGGGATAATGAGCGCTTCACCGCCAACCGCCTGGTCGAATCCTGGCGCGCCGACCTGGTCAGCGCCGACAGCAAGCGGCTGTTGAAAAACTACTCGGGCAAGTTCAAGTCGGCCAACGGCGAAGACCTGAAGACCTGGTACGACAAGGACATGCGGCCGCTGGCCAGCGTGAACGGCCTGAGTGTGTCGCTCAGCGAAGTGACCATCTTCCGCTATCCAAGCCGCGACGATATGCTGGTCAGCACCTTCACCCTCGAATCGAAGATAGGCAAAAACCGCTCGACCCAGCGCAAGCGCCAGTACTGGGCGCGTGAAGGCAGCGAGTGGAAGATCATCTTCGAAAGCATGATTTGACCTTCTCGCTGCGCCGCCAGCTGCTGCTTTGCCTGGCCATGGTGCTGGCCAGCCTGGCGCTGATCGCGTTCGTGCAGCATGCGCAGCTGCCCGGCGCCTTGCTGGCCGGCCTCCCTTGGCCGCAGCAAACCTTGCTTGGCATCTTGCTGGGCGCCGCCACCGGTGGCGGCTCCCTCATCAGCGCCCTGCGCAAGCCCGATGCCGACGCCGTGCGCCGTACCGCCCAGAGTTACGGACGGCTCGACCTGAGCGGGCTGAATCCCGTGTGGATTTCGCTGGCGGCCGGAATCGGCGAGGAAATGCTGTTCCGCGCCGCCCTGCAGCCGCTGATCGGGCTCTGGCTCAGCTCATTGCTGTTCCTGGCGCTGCATTCCAAGGCCTACGATTTCCGCAAGTTCGACCGCACTGCCCTGCTGCAGGCAGCCGGCGTGTTCGGCATGAGCGTGGTGTTCGGCCTGGTGTACCGCTATGCCGGCTTGCTGGCGGCGATCCTCTTCCATACTGTCACCGATATCCTGGGACTGTATGCGGTGCGCCGCCTGGTCGCCATGTCGAAATAAAATCGGCTACTGGAAGGCCACTTCGGCGAAGCTGCGCAACTTGCGGCTGTGCAGCTTGTCCGAGCCCAGGCCGCGCAGCAGTTCCAGCGCGCGGATGCCGATGCGCAGGTGCTGGTCGACGCGGTCGCGGTAGAACTGGTTGGCCATGCCCGGCAGTTTGATTTCGCCGTGCAGCGGCTTGTCGCTGACGCACAGCAGCGTGCCGTAAGGGACGCGGAAGCGGAAGCCGTTGGCGGCGATGGTGGCGCTTTCCATGTCCAGCGCCACCGCCCGGCTCTGGCTGAAGCGGCGCTCCGGCGTGCGCTGCGGCAGCAGCTCCCAGTTGCGGTTGTCGGTGCTGGCCACGGTGCCGGTGCGCAGCACGCGCTTCAGGTCATGGCCGCCCAGCTGCGTGACTTCGGCCACGGCAGATTCGATCGCCACCTGCACTTCGGCCAGGGCCGGAATCGGCACCCACAGCGGCAGGTCCTCGTCCAGCACATGGTCTTCGCGCACGTAGCCGTGAGCCAGCACATAGTCGCCCAGTTGCTGCGTATTGCGCAGGCCGGCGCAGTGGCCCAGCATCAGCCAGGCATGCGGGCGCAGCACCGCGATATGGTCGGTGGCCGTCTTGGCGTTGGCCGGGCCGACGCCGATATTCACCATGCTGATGCCGCTGCCATCGGCGCGCACCAGGTGGTAGCCCGGCATCTGCGGCAGGCGCGGCGGCGCGGCGCCCAGGTCGTCGCCCGGCTGCATGGCATGGCCGACGCGGCGCGTGACGATATTGCCCGGCTCGACGAAGGCCACATAGCCATCGCTGTCCGGCGTGGCCATCAGTTCATGGCCCAGGCGCACAAATTCATCGATGTAGAACTGGTAGTTCGTGAACATCACAAAATTCTGGAAGTGCTCGGGCGAGGTGCCGGTGTAATGGCGCAGGCGCTGCAGCGAATAGTCGACGCGCGGCGCGGTGAACAGCGACAGCGGCTGTGCCTCGCCTGGCGCGGCTTCGAAGGTGCCGTTGGCGATGCCGTCGTCCATGGCCGCCAGGTTAGGCAGGTCGAAGACATCGCGCATGAGCAGGCGGCGCTCGGCGCTCAGGCTACCCTCGATATGGTCATGCTCCGCGAAGGAAAAGTGGATCGGGATCGGCTGCGCGCTCAGTCCGACCTCGATCTGCATCTGCTGCTGGCCGTGATTCTTCAGCAGCAGGCGGAATTGTTCGGTGTAATAGCCCTCGAACAGGTCGGGCCGCGTCAGCGTGGTTTCGAAGGCGCCGGGACCGGCGACGAAGCCATAGGACAGGCGCGAATCGGCACGTGCCACGGTTTCGGTTTGCACGCGCACATAAGGATAGCAGGCGCGCACCCGCTCGGTCGGCGTTTCGCCTTCGACAAAGCGCTGCAGGGATTCGCGCAGGAAGCGGATACTGTCGTCGTAAATTGCCCGGACCTGGGCCAATGCTGCTTTGGGATCATCAAACATGCGGGGTGCTACGTGGGGACGGCTGAACATCGTGCTACTCCTTTCTGCGGGCTTCGTCCTATTATAATGGCTGCATGTGGCAGACATATTTCATCGGGCTGATTGCGGCGGGCGGTGCGGCAAATGCGCTGGCCGAGGTGCCGTTAACCGTCGCCTGGCGCGAGAAGCCACCCTACTATTACTTTGATGAGAACAAGGTCGCGAAAGGCTTCATGCTCGATCGCGCCAGGCAGGTCTTTGCCGCGGCCGGCGTGCCGGCGGTATTCGTCAATGAACCGCAAAAGCGCATCTGGGCCAATTTCAGCCACGGCACGCCGAACTACTGCTCCATCAGCTGGTATCGGCTGCCTGAGCGCGAGGCGGTGGCGCAGTTCTCGGCGCCGATCCACGCCGACCTGCCGCATGCAGTGCTGGCCGTGCCGGCCGTGGCGGCCCGCATCAGGGCCCATCCGAACCTGAAAGCGCTGCTGTCGGATAGCTCGCTGACGCTGGCCGTGATCGACGGCGTTTCCTACGGCCCGGAACTGGATGCGCTGATCAGCGCCAGCAAGAACCGCATCATGCGCCGCACCGTCGAAACCTCGGCCATGTTCCGCATGCTTGCTTTCGGCCGCGCCGACTACCTGTTCGTGGACCGCGAAGACTGGAACTACCTGCGCTCCAAATTCCCGGAACTGCAATCGCTGGTACTGATCGATTTCGCCGACATGCCGCCCGGCCTGAAACGGCACGTCGTGTGCAGCCGCGACGTGCCGGCCGAAACGATGGAACGCCTGAACCGCGCCATCATGGCGCGCATCGACACGCCACACCGCTGACTCAGATGCCTTTGGCGCCCAGCACTTGCATGCGCTGGCGCCAGGCAGCCACCGCCGCGGCATCCATCGTGCCCGCACCGCCGACCAGGGTCTTGCGCACCGGCGCGATGCCGACGAAGTTCAGGATATTGCGCTCCAGCGATTTCAGGCTGTGGGCGCAGAAGTACCAGCGATAGAACAGCGCCGGCATTCCCATCGTGACCACCACGCGTGCGCTGCGGCCAGCCAGCAAGCCTGCATGCAAGGGGTTCTTCGCCTGGCGCGACAAGGCAAAGCCGGGCCGCGCCACCTGTTCCAGGAAGGCTTTCAGGCGCGCCGGCATGTCGCCCAGCCAGAGCGGATAGAAGATCACGATATGCTGTGCGCCTGCGATGGCGTCCTGTACCGGCGCCAGGGACGGCGGTACCTCGCCCTCTTCCCATTCATGCGCATTGCACAGCAAGGGGAAATCGAGCGCGGCCGGGGTGACGACTTGCGCCTGGTGGCCGGCCGCGCGTGCCGCATCGAGGTAGGCTTCGGCCAGCGCATGGCACAAATGCCCGCCGGCCGGATCGGGGTGGCCCTGGATCACGAGGATCCTGCTCATGCATCCTCCACCGTGACCAGGTTGCTCTGGGCCTCGGCGTATTCCAGCGCATACGCCAGTTCGCCCGGCGTATCGGCGTGGATGGCCAGGATGGGTTGCCCGACTTCCAGCCGGCTCTCCAGCGGCGCGAAAAAGCGCACGCCGGCTGCTGCGGCGCGCGGCGCACCGGCCAGCTTGGCCAGCGTGGCCAGCTTGCGGTTGTCGATGGCGACCACGCGGCCGGCATGGCGCGCTTCCAGCACATGGGTGCAGGCCGCGACGGGCGGCTGGCGCAGCCCGCCCTGCGCCGCGCAGATAGCCTGGAACTTGGCCCAGGCGGCGCCAGAATCGAGCGTCCGCGTGGCGAGTGCCATGCCTTCGCCGGGCGCGGCGCGGCCACCCAGCTCCAGCACGCCGGCGGCCAGCGCCAGCGCGCGCCGCCGCAAATCCTGGGGCGCGTCGGCGGCGCCTTGCAGCACCGCCAGCACGTCCAGCGCCTCCAGCGCCGGGCCGATGCCGACGCCGACCGGCTGGCTGCCGTCACTGAGAACGCACTTGACCGCCAGCCCAAGCGCCTGGCCGGCCCCTTCCAGGCGCGCGGCCAGCTGGCGTGCCGCCTGCTCGGAACGCACTTTGGCGGTGCGGCCGACCGGAACGTCGATCAGGACATGGCTGGCTCCCGCCGCCAGTTTCTTCGACAGCACCGAAGCGACCAGCAAACCATCGCTATCGAGCTCCAGCGGGCGTTCGACGCGGATCAGTACATCGTCCGCCGGACTCAGGGTCACGCTGCCGCCCCATACGATGCAGCCGCCCTCCTTCTGCACCACGCGGCGCATCGCGTCGATGCCGATCGCCACCGGCGCCAGGGTTTCCATGGTATCGGCCGTGCCGGCCGGCGAGGTGATGGCGCGCGAGGACGTCTTGGGCATGGTCATGCCGCAGGCTGCGACGATCGGAACCACCAGCAGCGTGGTACGGTTGCCCGGCAGGCCGCCGACGCAATGCTTGTCCACCACCACTGGCGCCGGCCAGTGCATGCGCTGGCCGGCGGCCGCCATGGCGCGCGTCAGGGCGATGGTTTCCGCCAGGTCGAGGCGGTTGCCGGAGCAGGCCGTGATGAAACTGGAAAGGTGGATGTCGGGATAGCGGCCGCCGGCGATGTCGGCGACGATGGCCTGTGCCGCCGTGTCATCCAGCGGCCTGCCATGTATCTTGCCGCGCACCGCGGCGAAGGACGCCAGCGGCGCAGCATGGCGCACGGTGACCGGCATGCCGGGCGCGGCGGCAAGCGCTTCCCAGGCTGCCTCGGACAGGCCGATATCCTGTTCGTCCAGCAGCGCACCGTCCACCACGTTCAGCGTCGCCGCCACCGTGTGTGCGCCGCATTGCAGCTCGATGCGCGACTGCGCTTCAAATCCTTCGGCGCGGCATACCTTGCAGTCGCGCCGCATGTAAGCCACCGGCTGCTGGTAGGTGTCGATGCCAAGCCGCCGGGCACGTAATGCATATCCCATGGTTCACTCCTTTCGCCCAGCCTAAGCGATAGACCTGGCGCGCGGAATGACCTGGATCAATTTCAGAAGCTGCGCGCCAGCCCCAGCACCGTCTTGCTGCGTACCTTGCTGGAGGCTGGCGGGGCCTCGTAGGACCCGTTGCCGCCGCCCTGCCCGCGCAGGCGTGCCGCATCCAGCGAAAGCTGCAGCTGCCAGCCTTCGACAGCCGTAGCAACGCCGATGCGCGCTTCCGCGCGGCTGTTGATTGCATGGTTCAGAGCCGCGAGGAAGCCGCCGCGCCAGAAGAAGCGCCAGCCGGCTGGCAACGCTGCGCCGCCATTGAGTTCAGCATACACCGTCCGGTCGCCGAAGCCGAGATAGTCGGGCGAGTAGTGCAGCCGTGCCGAGTAGTTGTCGAACGCGAGGCCGACGAAGGCTTCACGGAAGTTCCAGCTGGGTGCGCCGTGGAAGGCATAGGCCGACATGCCCGCTTCCCAGGACAACCCGGAGGGCAGGCGCTGCGCATAGCCGCCATACCCAAGCCACTGGGCATTGCGGTGCGATTGCTGCGCCAGCTGGCCACTGACCACCTGGCCGCCGCCGAACCAGCCACCGGCGCCATCGACATCGAGCGAGAAGCGCGCTGCCGGCTTGCCGGAACTGAGGGAAATGCCGCGATACAGGTAGTCCGACACGAGGCCGGCGCTGCCACTGACCTGCGCCTGCGCACTCGTTGCGGCGACGCAGGCCAGCCCTATCAGGGTGAACGTGCCAGGTTGTCGGTGGAAGGGTTGGGGCATGCGCAGGAACATTTACCGGTAATGCGCATGATGGTGGCGCAAAGATCTATCCCCGTCAACGGTGCGGGGCCGCTGCTGCGCACAATGCCCTCGTGCAGGCGTTCGCCGCTCAGTTGCGGCTTCAGTTCGCCGATCAGGGCCAGCATGCCGCTGACATGGGCTGCGGCGTAGGAGGAGCCCGAAACCATGCCCCAGCGCGCGCCCGGCATGGTGGTCGGCACGTCGCGTCCCGGCGCCTGCAGGCACTGGGCGCCATGGCGCGGCGTGTCGTCGGCGGCGACCGCGAACACGCCCGGGCTGTTGGCCGGGAAGCCGCCATCGCCGCGCGCCGGGTCGATCGCCCCCACGACACGGATGCCGCGCGCCTGCGCCACGCCGACCAGTTGCTGCAGCAAACGGTCCTGCGGGCCGGAGAGGCTCAGGTTGATGACCTGGGCGTTATGCAACAAGGCGAAGTTCAGTGCCTTGGCCAGCGTGAAGCTGTTGCAACGCGTGCCGCCGTCCGCTTGCCAGCAGGCGCGCAGCGCCATCAGGCGTGCTTCCGGGGCGATGCCGGCGATGCCGATGCCGTTGTCGGCGCGTGCCGCGATGACGCCGGCGACCGCCGTGCCGTGTTCTTCCGCCACGTAGGACTGGCCGTCGACAAAATTCTCCTGCAGCGCCACCTGCCCGGCCAGGTCGGGATGGCCGGCCTCGACGCCGCTGTCGATCACGGCCACCAGCACTTTGCGGCCGGTGGCGGATTTGCGCAGCTGCTCCAGCTGCCAGGGCGCGGCCGCGGGCTGCACGCGGTACAGCGGGTCGCCTGCCGTTGCGGCCCCGGCGCCGCCCTGTGCGTTGAAGTCCTGGATGGACTGCGCCCAGGCGACGCGGCCGTCGCGCGACAGCGCTGCCAGGATGGCCGCCGGATCCTGCCCGCTGGCCAGGCGCATGCGGAAGCAGTCCACGTTCAGGGCCGGCATCGGCCAGTCTTCCATCAGGCGCATGCCGTGCTCGCGCGCCAGGGCTTGGGCAATGCGCTGGCGCGCCTGCCGGCCGGCATCGTCACGGTAGCTCGCGCCGCTGTAGCCATCGGCCCGGAAATGCGGCGCAGGCAGGTGCAGCATGACCAGGATTTCCGCTGCGCCGGCGGCCGGTTGCACGGCAGTCCTGGCGGGCTCCGTGGCGGCGTGGGCCGCCGCTTGTGCCGAGGCTTGCGCGCCGGGCCAAGCCGCCAGTGCGGCCATCAACCACAACACCAGGAAAACACCGGGTTTCACTGCCTGCCCTCCGCTGCCAGCGCCTCGGCCAGCTCCACTGCGGGATCGGCGCGCAAGGCCGCCAGCAGGGCCGTACGCTGCGCCGGATCGATGTCCAGCAGCCATGCGCCCGTGGCAGTCGGACCGCCAACCAGGTGGGCGCCGGATACCTTCAGCAGCCGCTGCACGTCCCGTACGCTTGCCTCCGGCTTGAACACCACCAGCACGTCGGGCGTGGCAGCCGGCGCGCTGCCGAGCGCCGTGTAAGCCGGCGGCGCATTGGCCGGCAGCATATTCGCTGCCAGCACCACAATCACCGCGGCCTGCGCCGCGATGGCCCAGCCCTTCCAGTCGCCGGGAGCGCGCAGCCAGTCCAGCAAGGCACTGGCGAAGCGCGCCGGCGCCTGCGCAACAGGGGATGGCTTGGCGATGGGCTGGGCCAAAGGCTCCGGCGCCTCCTCCAGCCGCGACATCAGGCGCGCCAAGGCGCGTTCCTGGTCCAGGCCAGCCGGCAACGGTGCTGCCGTTTCGACCAGGCGGCGCTGCCAGGCCAGCTCGGCGCGGCACTCGGCACAGTCGCGCAGGTGCTGCTGCACGCGCGCTGCCTCGCTGTCGGCCAGCGAGCCGGCGGCATACCAGGGCAGCAATGCCTGCATGTCCTGGTGCTGCGCAATGTTCGATGGGTCTTGCGTGTTCATCTTATTTCTTCCATATGGTCGGACAACATGTCCTTTAAGCGCTGCCGTGCATGGAACATGCGCGTTTTCACGGTATTTACCGGGCACTCCATGGTCTCGGCGATCTCCTGGTAAGCCATGCCGTGGTAATACGTCAGGCAGACGACAGCCCGCTGCTCCAGCGGCAAGGCATCCAGGGCGCGTCCCACGCCGCGCTGCAACTGCAGCGACGCCAGCGCATGTTCCGGCTCATGCCATTCTTCGCCGGCGACATCGGGCGCTTCCTCCAGCGGCTCGTCGTAGCCGCGCAAGGCTTTCAGGGCCTGGCGGTAGGCGATGCCGAAGATCCAGGTTGAGACCTTGCTGCTGCCGTCATAGCTGGAAGCCTTCTGCCACACCACCAGCATGGTGTCGTTGACGACTTCTTCCAGCAGCGGCACGTTGCGGGTCATGCGATCGAGGAACCGGGCCAGGCGCGGGAAATAGGCGCGATACAGCGCCTGGAAGGCCAGGCGATCGCCGCCCCCTACCAGCCGCACCAGTTCTCCGTCGTCCACATCGCCTGTCACTGCCGCCCTCCTGCCATCCCGCATGCACTTTTCTCCTTTTTACGCCTGTGAATACACAGCCGGAGCAAAAAGGTTCAAGGATTTTTCAAAAATATTTTTCCAGCCAATTTTGAACCATTTTCGCGTGCGCCGGTATTGACCGTAACAACATTGACAGAATGTTCAGTAACTGTGCTCGCTCAAACTGCCGTCTGCGGCCCCGCCCTGCTTTCGCCCGACCTGGCCGCCGTGCTGCGCTTGCTGGTGCTGGCGCCGCTGCTGGAGGAATGGGTGGTGCGCGCCGGCCTGCATGCCTGGCTGTTGCCGCGGACCGGCGGCGCCCGTGCGGTGCTGGCCAGTGCGCTGGCCTTCAGCGCGCTGCACCTGGGCTCCGGGCCGCTGGCGGCGGCGCTGGTGTTCGCGCCGGGCCTCGCCTTCGGCCTGGCCTACCAGCGCTGGCGCGACTGGCGGTTGTGCGCCTTGCTGCACAGTGCGTGCAATGCCTGGGCCCTGTCGATGTGTGCTTGAACAACCCACCAACCTCGGGAGCTCCGATGAAACATCACCGACTTTGGGCATTGCTGGCCTTGGGCCTGGCGCAGGCTGCGCAATCCGCACAGGCTGCCGATGCCCTGAACGGCAAGACCCTTTACCTGAACGGCCCCACTTCCGGCGGCACATCGTGCGCCGCCTGCCACAGTGCTTCGCCTGCCAACAACGTCAGCAATGTCCAGGCGGGAGCCAACAACCCGTCCGTGATCAGTGCTGCTTTCGCCGCCAACAAAGGCGGCATGGGCACCCTGTACAACGGCAAATTCACGGCCTCGGAAATTGCCGACCTGGCGGCCTTCATCGGCAACCCGAACGTGACGGCGGCACCTGCGGCCTCGGTGGCGCCGGCCACCCTGTCGTTCGGCGGCGCCACTGTCGGCCAGGACAGCGGGGCGTTGGCCACCACCCTGTCCAACACCGGTTCGGCGGCCCTGAACATCGGCAGCATCGCCGTTGGCGGCGGCAATGGCGGCGACTTCCGCATCAGCGGCGGCAGCTGTGCCTCCGGCGCGGCGCTGGCCGCGGGCGCCAGCTGCACCGTGCAGCTGGTGTTCCACCCGACGGCTGGCGGGGCCCGCAGCGGCGCCCTGAATATCAGCCACAATGCGACCGGCGGCTCGAGCAGCGTGGCGCTGTCCGGCACCGGCAATGCCGTGGCCCAGGCCACGCTGTCGCTGTCGGCCACCGCAGTCGATTTCGGCCCGCTGCTGACTAACGCTGCGGCCCAGCGCGCGCTGACCGTGACCAATAGCGGCCAGGCGAGCCTGAACTTTTCCGCGATCGGCGTCAGCGGCGCCCAGGCAGCCTACTTCACGCTGGGCGGCACTTGCGCGGCCGGCACGCCGTTGCCCGCCGGCGCCAACTGCACCGTCGTCGTGCAGGTCTTGCCGACTGCTTCAGGCGCGATTGCGGCAAGCCTGAACCTGGCTTCGGATGCCAGCAATGCCAATGTGGCGGTCGGCCTGTCCGGCAACGCCAGTGCCCCGGCGCCGGCCGTCGGCGCCAGCCCGAGCGCAGTTGCCTTCGGCCTGTGGACCCTGGGTGCGGCGCCATTGACGCAACAGGTGACCCTGAACAACCGCGGCAACGTCGCACTGGCTTTCAGCAGCATTGCGGTCAGCGGCGCGGCAGGCATCAGCATTGCCAGCGGCGGCGATTGTGGCAGCAGCCTGGCCGTTGGCGCCAGCTGCACGGTGCCCCTGGCGTTTGCCCCGGCGGCGGCAGGCGATGTGACGGGCACCTTGCTGGTGCGCTCCAATGCTGCCGATCTTTCGGTCACGGTGAGCGGCAGCGGCACCACCTCCCCGGTTGCGCGGCCGGCGCTCAGCAGCAACGGCCCGCTGGCCTTCGCCGATACCCAGGTCGGGCAGCAATCGGCCATGCAGCGCAACACACTGTCCAACAGCGGCACAGGGGCGTTGAAGATTGCCTCCCTGGTCCTTGGCGGCAGCACGCCTGGCGACTTCGCACTGGCGGGCAGCTGCGCCACCGGTACCTCCCTGAGCCCCGGCGCAAGCTGCAATATCGACGCCAGCTTCAAGCCGACTGCGGCGGGCGCGCGCAGTGCCGACATGCTGCTGGTGACCGATGGCGGTGCGCAGTTCACCGTGCGCCTGAACGGCAATGCCAGCGCCATTCCGGCGCCGGTGCCTTCGCTGGGCCTGTCGCCGCAAGCCTTCGACTATGGCAGCAGCACGGCCGGTGGCGCGGGTGTCGTCAAGCGTTTCGCCCTGACCAATACCGGCTCCGCCGCGCTGGTGCTGAACAGCGCCGCCTTCAGCGGCCCGTTTGCCGTGGCCACTGGCGAAGCGAATGCCTGCGGCGCCTTCCCGCTCACCCTGCAAGCGGGCGCTTCCTGCGAACTGCCGGTGCGCTTTGCGCCGACCACGGCTGGCAGCGCCACTGGGACGGCGACCCTGCAAACGGCTGGCGCAAGCTGGCAGCTGGCCCTGACCGGCCAGGGCTCGGCGGCCGCGTCGTCAAACCAGAATCGTGGCGGCGGCGGTTGCTCGTCCATCACCGGCGGCAATGACCCGATGCTGGCCATCCTCGCCGTGCTGTCCGCAGCCGTGCTGCTGTGGCGCCGCCGCCAGGCGCGCATACTGGCGGCCGCCGCCGCACTGGCCGTTGCCGGGCAGGCGATGGCGCTGGAGCCAGGGCAGGCAGCACCGGCCTTCTCACTGGCCGGTCCTGCCGGCACCGTGAAGCTCGAGCAATACCAGGGCAAGCTGGTCTACATCGATTTCTGGGCTTCATGGTGCGGTCCCTGCCGCCAGTCCTTCCCCTGGATGAATGAGATGCAAGCCCGCTATGGCAGCCAGGGCCTGCAGGTGGTCGGCATCAATGTCGACGCCAAGACCGATGACGCGCGCAGCTTCCTGAACGCGACGCCTGCCAGCTTCGTGATTGCCTTCGACCCGAGTGGCACGGCGCCGCGCAACTACGGCGTCAAGGGCATGCCAAGCAGCGTCCTGATCGGGCCGGACGGCAAGGTGCTGTATGAGCACAGCGGCTTCCGTCCCGCTGACCGGACCGTGCTGGAAGCGCGCATCAAGTCCGCGCTGGGAGCAAAGCAATGATGCGCCGGCTGCTTGCAGCCTGCGCACTGCTGGCCGGGCTTTCCGGCTGTGCCCTGGCACCCGTCCAGCCTTGGGAAAAAGGCGAGCTGGCGCGCACCGACATGCTGCTGCAAGGCGACAGCCTGGAGACGCGCTTCGATGAACACATTTACACCAGCAAGGAAGCGGCAGCTGGCGGCAGTGCCGTGGGCGGCGGCGGCTGCGGCTGCAACTGACAAGGAGCGATATGGAAAACAAATCACAGAACGGCGTCCCGGCCGGCCAGGCCTTGCTGGCGGCAGCGCTGCTGCTGCCCGGGATCGGCACCGTGCATGCCGAAACGCCGCCCGAGCGCGGCAGCGTCGGCGTCAAATACCTGTATTACAAGGAAGACCAGCCGGGCCTGGACCGGGTGCGCGTGCATGCGCCGGCCGTGTCGGTGCTGGCGCCCATCGCCGGCGAATGGTCGGTCGCTGCCAGCGCCACGGTGGACGACGTGTCGGGCGCTTCGCCGCGCTACCACACGGCCATCTCGGGCGCCTCGCACATGGACGACCTGCGCAAGGCGGGCGACGTGACGGTGACGCGCTACCTGCCGCGCGGCACGGTCAGCGTATCGGCCGCCTACTCGACCGAGCATGACTATGTGTCGCGCGCCCTGTCGCTGCAAGGCACCATGTCCAGCGAGGACAAGAACACCACCTGGAACTTCGGCCTTGGCGGTTCGGACGACAGCATCAATCCTGTCAACCGCATCGTGCAGGACGCCGGGCGCCAGACCGTAAGCGTGCTGGCCGGCGTGACGCGGGTCCTGACGCCAGTCGACGTCGGCCAGTTCACGCTGACCCACACCCAGGGCCACGGCTATTACTCCGACCCGTACAAGCTGGTGGACAACCGCCCCGATTCGCGCCGCCAGGATACCGCCCTGCTGCAATGGAACCACCGCTTTATCGCCCTGGGCGCGACCAGCCGGCTCAGTTACCGCTTCTATCGCGACAGCTACGGCATCAATGCCCACACGCTGGGCGCCGAATGGGTGCAGGGGCTCGGTGATGGCTGGAGCGTCACGCCGGCCATGCGGCTCTACACCCAGCGCGCAGCCGACTTCTACTTCGATCCCGTGTATGACGGCCGCCTTGGCGAGCCTTTCCCGCCCGGCTACGTCTTTGGCAGCACGCAGGCCAGTTCCGCCGACCAGCGCCTGTCCGGCTTTGGCGCGGTCACGCTGGGCGTGAAGCTGGCCAAGCAGCTCAATCATGACTGGGCCATGGACCTCAAAATCGAGCGCTATGAGCAGCGCGGGGCCTGGCGCCTGTTCGGCACCGGCAGCCCGGGGCTGGCGCCAATGCGTGCCGTCAGCTTGCAGCTTGGAGTGACAAGGCAGTGGTGAAACCGGTCTTCACGATCGAATTCCAGGCGATGGCCAGCCGCTGCGAGATCCGGCTGGCCGCCGCCTCGGGCGCCGAGGCGCGGGCATTGGCGGAGCCGGCGCTGGAGGAAGTGCGCCGGATCGAAGCGAAGTTTTCGCGCTATCGCGCCGACAGTATCGTGAGCCGCATCAATGCCGCCGCCGGCGTGGAGCCGGTGGCCTGCGACGAAGAGACGTTGGCGCTGCTGGACTATGCCGATGCCGTGCACGCGAGCAGCGGCGGGCGCTTCGACATCACGTCCGGCGTGCTGCGCAAGGCCTGGGATTTCCGTCTGGGCACCCTGCCTTCGCCGCAGCAGCTTGAGTCCCTGCTGCCGCTGGTCGGCTGGCAGCATGTGCGGCGCGAAGGCGCCGCCGTGATGCTTGCCAAGGCGGGCATGGAGCTCGATTTCGGCGGTTTCGGCAAGGAGTATGCGGTTGACCGTGCGGCCGAAATCCTGATAGCACAGGGTGTTGGGCATGGCTACGTGAACCTGGGCGGCGACATGCGCTTCCTCGGTCCGCGGCCGGATGGTGCCGAGTGGAGCATCGGGATCCAGCATCCGCGCAATGCGCAGGCCACCATTGCCAGCGTGCCTTTCAGTCGCGGGGCGCTAGCCACCAGTGGCGACTATGAACGTTTTTTTGAGGTGGATGGGCGGCGCTATTGCCACATCCTCGATCCACGCAGCGGCATGCCGGTCTCTTACTGGCGCTCGGTCAGCATCGTGTCGCCAATGGCCATCGCGGCGGGCAGCTGCAGCACGACGGCCATGCTGCTGGAACGGGATGGCCTGGATTTCCTTGAGCAATCCGGCCTGTCCTACCTTGCCATCGACCAGGATGGCCGAATCTTTCGGAGGTAAATGATGAAGTTCCTGATTCAACGGCTGGCAGCCATGCTGCTGGCTTTCGCCCTGGGCAGCCCTGCCCTGGCGGATGATTTCCTGGCGCCGCAACAGGCGTTCGACTTGCGCGCCGAGTTGCGGGCGGATGGGCAACTTGCGCTGCGCTGGACCATCGCGCCCGAATATCACCTTTATCGCGACCGCATTACCGTGCGTGCCGACGGCACCGTGTTGCCGGTGCTGCTGCCGGCCGGGAAGCGCAAGTTTGACGAGAATTTTGGCAAGGAGATGGAGACCTATGCAGGCGAGCTGGCATTGCAGCTGCCCTGGCAGGGCCGCTCGGGCGCTACCTTGACCGTCGGCTACCAGGGCTGTGCGGATGCAGGCTTGTGCTATCCACCGACTGAACGCCGTTACAGTGTCGATCCGGCGCGGCCGGGCGTGCTGGCGGTGCTGCCCGACGCCGAGGCATCCGGTGCCGCTGCCGCGGCCGCAGCGCCGGCGGCAAGCGCACAGGCCACTGGCGCTGCGGGCGCAGTGGTAGCGGAAGACGACACTTCCCTCGCGCAGCGCACGCTGCAAAGCGGCAGCGCGTGGCGCATCGGGGCGGCGTTCCTGGTGTTTGGCCTGCTGCTGTCGTTCACGCCCTGCGTGCTGCCGATGGTGCCGATCCTCTCCTCCATCATCGTCGGCGAATCGCAGGTGACGCGCCAGCGCGGCCTGTTGCTGGCGGCAGCCTACAGCCTGGGCATGGCCCTGGTCTACACCGCGCTGGGCGTGGCCGCAGGCCTCGCAGGCGAAGGACTGGCGGGCGCACTGCAAAAGCCGTGGGTACTGCTGACGTTTGGCGCCCTGCTGGTGGCACTGGCGTTGTCGATGTTCGACGTCTACCAGCTGCAGCTTCCAAGCGCGCTCCAGACCCGCCTCAGTAATGCCAGCGGCAACCTGTCCGGCGGCCGCCTGGCCGCAGTGTTCACGATGGGCGCGGTCTCGGCGCTGATCGTCGGTCCCTGCGTGGCGGGCCCGCTGGCCGGCGCGCTGCTGTACATCAGCCAGACCGGCAACGCCCTGATCGGCGCCGGCGCCCTGTTCGCGATGGCCTGCGGCATGAGCGTGCCGCTGCTGCTGACCGGCCTCTCCGCCGGCAGCCTGCTGCCGCGTGCCGGCGCCTGGATGAACCATGTGAAAAAAGTCTTCGGCCTGCTGCTGATCGCTGTCGCAATCTGGATGGTCAACCCGGTACTGCCGGTGACTGCCAGCATGGCCCTGTGGGGTGCCTTCGCCATCCTGTGCGCCGCCTTCCTGCGTGCCGGGGAAGCCGTTCCGCAGGGCGCCGGTGCGGGCGCTTACGCCAGCAAGGCGCTCGGCGTGCTGCTGCTGCTGGGCGGCCTGTTCGAACTGGTGGGCGCGGCCAGCTCCGGCCGCGATGTCCTGCAGCCGCTGGCCCACCTGCGCGGCGGCGGGAACGGTGCTACTATTGCCGCCGCGGACACCAGCCAGGCACACAATGCCGAGCCACGCTTTACCCGCGTGCGCACTGTCGCCGACCTTGACCAGGCCCTGGCAAGCGCAAAGAAACCTGTCATGCTGGACTTTTACGCCGACTGGTGCGTCTCATGCAAGGAGATGGAACGCCTGACGTTCACCGACACGCGCGTGCAAGCCGCCATGCAGGAGATGGACCTGCTGCAAGCCGATGTCACAGCCAACAGCGAAGAAGACCGCGCCCTGATGAAACGCTTCAGCCTTTTCGGCCCACCCGGCATTGTCATGTTCGACGCCGGCGGAAACGAAGTTCCCCAGGCGCGCATTATCGGCTACCAGCCGCCCGAAAAATTCTTGCGCCGCCTTGAACTCGCGGCCAACAAACCTGAAAGGATCGCTCAGTGAAACGCACCCTCTCCTTCCTGCTCTGCGCCGCCCTGCTGCCGGCAGCGGCCTTCGCGGCGGACACGCCGCACCACTGGAGCTATGAAGGCGCCACCGGCCCGCAGAACTGGGGCAAGCTGGAACAGGATTTCAGCACCTGCAAGCTGGGGCACAACCAGTCGCCGATCGACATCCGCAAGACCAGCAAGGCCAAACTGCCGCCGCTGGAATTCGCCTACCACCCGTCGCCGCTGAAGATCCTCGACAACGGCCACACCATCCAGGTGAACTACGCGGCGGGAAGCAGTGTCGCCATCGACGGCAAGCGCTACGCCCTGCTGCAGTTCCACTTCCACAAGCCAAGCGAAGAGAAGATCAACGGCCGCAGCTATCCGATGGTGGCGCACCTGGTGCACAAGAACGAAGAAGGCAAGCTGGCCGTGGTAGCGGTGCTGTTCCGGAAAGGGGCCGAAAATCCCCTGGTGCAGACCCTGTGGGACGCCCTGCCAACAGAAAAAGGCGAGCCGCAGGAAGTGCCCGGCGTGAGCATCGATATCGGCAAGCTGCTGCCAAGCGCGCAAGGCTATTACAACTTCGCCGGCTCGCTGACCACGCCGCCATGCAGCGAAGAGGTCAACTGGTTCGTGCTGAAAGCGCCGGTTGAAATGTCCGACGCACAGCTGAAGCGCTTCGCCCAGGTCTACAGGCACAATGCCCGCCCGGTGCAGCCGCTGAACGGCCGCACCGTGCAGGAAAGCCTGTAAATTTCAGCAGCGGGCCTGCGCCCGCTTGCAGCGATCGCGGCCCTGGCGCTTGGCCGCATACATGGCCGCATCGCTGCGCCGCAGCAGGTCGTCAGCCAGTTGCGCATCATAGGGGAATACGGCCAGCCCGATGCTGGCCGATACGCAGGCCGGCTGTTCCCCCGCCAGCCGCACGGGCGCACGGACGGCTGCCAGTGTGCGCTCCAGGATTTCCTCCGCCTCGCCAACATCGTTCAGGCCCGCCAGCAGCAGCACGAATTCGTCGCCGCCCAGCCGTGCCACCGTGTCGTTGGCCCGCACCACCTGCTGCAGGCGCCCCGCAACTTCCACCAGCACTGCATCGCCGGCTTCATGGCCGAAAGTATCGTTGACGGTCTTGAAGCCATCCAGGTCCATCACGCAAACCGCCACCAGTTTTTCGGTGCGCGCGGCGAAGGCGAGCGCCTGCTGCAGCCGATCCTCCATCAGGCGCCGGTTAGGAAGGTGCGTGAGCGGATCGATGAAGGCCATCTTTTCGATCTCCTCCTGGCGCGTGCAATCCTCCGTAATGTCGGTGAACAGCCCGAAATAGTGCTGCACCTTGCCGGATTCATCGCGCACCGCGCTCAGGGTGAGGTGGGCAGCGAACAGGGTGCCGTCGGAGCGCTTGTCCCACACCTTGCCCTGCCACTGGCCAGTACCCAGCAAGCCTTGCCACATCGCCTTGTAGAATTCCGCGTCCTGCCGGCCGGACTGCATGATGCGCGGATGCTGGCCCACCAGTTCGTGGCGCGCATAGCCGCTCATGGCGGCAAAGGCGCGGTTGGCCTCCACGATGCGCATGTCGCGATTGACCACCAGGATGCCTTCGGAGGTCGCATCAAACACCTTGGCCACCAAGTGCTCGCGCGCTGCGGCACTGCGCATGCGCTGGCGCAGCAGCCGCGCAATGCCTGTCACCTGGCGAAGCATCAGCCACGCCGTCAGCCCTGCAGCCAGCACGGCGCCGCACAGTGCGGCGAGTGAGATTTCCAGCAAGGCCGCCATGGCATCCCCTACTCCAGCACCACCTCTTCCAGATAGTCCGGCACGCGGCACGGCCAATGAAGCTGCTCCGCAATGCGAAGCCGGAGCGCGTCGGCCGCTGCCGCTTCGCCATGCGTAACGAACACCTGGCGCGGCGTGGCCGAGGAATGCGACAGCCAGCCCAGGATTTCATCGGCGTCGGCATGGGCCGACAGGTTGCCGATCAGCTCGACGCGCGCCCGCACCGGGTAGTACTCGCCATGGATCTTGACCGACGTTTCGCCGGCCAGCATGCGGGCGCCGCGCGTGCCTGCCGCCTGGAAGCCGGCAAACAGGATGGTATTGCGCGCATCGCCGGCAAAGGCTTTCAGGTGGTGCAGCACGCGCCCGCCGGTCGCCATGCCGCTGGCGGCGATGATCACCATCGGCGCCTGGCGCCGGTTCAGCGCCATCGATTCTTCCACGCTGTTGACGATGTGCGCCACATGGCCCAGGGCATGGCAGCTGCGCTCGTCGAGCCGGTGCTGGCCCTGGTGCTTGATGTAGAGCCGCGTTGCGTCCACCGCCATTGGGCTGTTCAGGTACACCGGCAAGGCGGCGGGAATTGCGCCAGCTTCCTTGAGCTTCCAGATCTCATACAGCAGTTCCTGCGCCCGCCCCACCGCGAACGACGGGATCACGGTCACACCGCCGCGTGCAGCCGTCTTGCCGATAATGTCCGCCAGTTTCGCGCTTGGGTCGGACGCGTCGTGGCGGCGGTCGCCGTACGTCGATTCCACCACCAGGTAATCGCATTTTCCAAGAACGGTCGGCGGCCGCATGATCGGGTCGTTCGGCCGGCCCACGTCCCCAGAAAACATCACGGAGCGGCCGGCGCAGCGCAAGGAGACCGAAGCCGCTCCCAGGATATGACCCGCCAACTGGAAGCGCGCCAGCATGCCGGGCGCCGGCGAGAATTCGTGCCCGACCGGCACGACCTCCAGATGCTCCAGCGCACGCAAGGCATCGGCTTCCGAATACAGCGGCAAGGCCGGCTTGTGCTTGGAAAAGTTGTGGCGATTCGCATACAGCGCCTCCTCTTCCAGCAGCCGGCCGGAATCGGGCAGCAGGATGCGGCACAGGTCGCGCGTCGCCTCGGTGCAGTACACCTTGCCGCGGAAGCCCGCGCTGACCAGCACCGGCAGGAAGCCGCTGTGATCGAGGTGGGCATGGGTCAGCACCACGCTGCGGATGGCATCCGGCGGCACCGGGAAAGCCTCCCAGTTGCGCAGGCGCAGCTGCTTGTAGCCCTGGAACAGGCCGCAATCGACCAGTACCTGCTCGTCGTCATAGCGCAGCAGGTATTTGGAGCCGGTGACGGTGCCGGTGGCACCGAGGAATTTAAGTGTGAGCATATTTGCAGCATATCCAATGCGCCGCACAAATTATTTGATTTAGGTCAAGGAGGGCCCTCGCAAAATGCGGCAGTGCGAAAATGACATTGTTGCCTTGCGAGGATGTAGAATCAGGGCCTTTGACCATTTCGACACCAGGACGCCATACATGACAGAACTGAAACGGGGCCTGAAAAGCCGCCATATCCAGCTGATCGCGCTGGGCGGCGCCATCGGCACGGGCCTTTTCATGGGCATCGCGGAAACCATCAAGCTCGCGGGCCCCTCCGTGCTGCTTGGCTATGCCCTGGCCGGCTTCATTGCCTTCCTTATCATGCGCCAGTTGGGCGAAATGGTGGTCGACGAGCCGGTGGCAGGTTCGTTCAGCTACTTTGCCGACAAATACTGCGGCCACCTGGCCGGCTTCATGTCGGGCTGGAATTACTGGGTGCTGTATGTGCTGGTCAGCATGGCGGAACTGACGGCCGTCGGGATCTACGTGCAGCACTGGTGGCCGGGCATCCCGACCTGGGTCAGCGCCCTCGCCTTCTTCCTGATCATTAACGCCATCAGCCTCGCCAATGTGCGCGCTTACGGCGAAATGGAATTCTGGTTCGCCATCATCAAGGTGGTGGCCGTGGTGGGCATGATCGTGTACGGCGGCTACCTGCTGGCGACCGGCACCGCCGGTCCGGAAGCCACCGTCGCCAACCTGTGGCAGCACGGCGGCTTCTTCCCGAATGGCGTGTCCGGGCTGGTGATGGCGATGGCGGTAATCATGTTCTCGTTTGGCGGCCTGGAACTGGTCGGCATTACCGCAGCCGAAGCGAGCAACCCTTCCGAGACCATCCCCAAGGCGACCAACCAGGCCATTTACCGCATCCTGATTTTCTACATCGGCGCGCTGGGCGTGCTGCTCTCGCTGTACCCGTGGCAGAAAGTGGTCACCGGCGGCAGCCCGTTCGTGATGATCTTCCACGCGCTGAACGACGATTTCGTCGCCAACACGCTGAATGTGGTGGTACTGACCGCTGCGCTGTCGGTGTACAACAGCGGCGTCTATTCCAACAGCCGCATGCTGTACGGCCTGGCCAAGCAAGGCAATGCACCGAAGTTCCTGCTGGGCGTCAACAAGCGCGGCGTGCCGCTGGCGGCGCTCGGCCTGTCGGCGCTGGCCACCGGCATCTGCGTGGTCTTGAACTACTTCATGCCGGGTAAGGTGTTTGGTTTCCTGATGGGCCTCGTGGTGTCGTCGCTCGTGATCAACTGGGGCATGATCAGCTGGATCCACCTGCGCTTCCGCGCCCAGAAACGCGCCGAAGGCCACGAAACCGGCTTCAAGAGCTGGGGCTACCCGCTGACCAATTACCTGTGCCTGGGCTTCCTGGCCTGCATCCTGGTGATCATGTACATGAGCTCCGACCGCATCTCGGTGTACCTGATTCCCGTGTGGCTGCTGGCACTGTACATCGGCTACCGCCTGCGCGGCGCGCCAGCAAAGGCGCCAGCCTAATGTCCAAGGTCGCACTCCTGACCATCCACGGCATGGGCGAGCAACCGCTGGATTATGCCGACGACATGCGGCGCGCGCTGTCGCACCGCATGGGCCCCGACTTCGTGAATGTCGATGTGCACAGCGTGTACTACCAGCACCTGCTCAAGCCCAATGAACTGGACGTCTGGAACCGCACGCGCGAGCGCGCCACGGTGCGCTACGAACAGCTCCGCAAATTCATCCTGTTCGGGTTTGCCGACGCAGCGGGACTGGAGAACCGCAAGGAATACGACAATTCGGTCTACGAGCAGGCGCAGATGGAGATCGCGCGCGCCCTGCTGGCGATCCTGGCCACGCGCGGGCCGGACACCCCGATCGTGCTGCTGGCGCATTCGCTGGGCTGCCAGGTCATGTCCAGCTTTATCTACGATGCGCAAAAGCGCGCCGGCGGCGGCGCGGTGGCAGCCGGCATCTGGAAACCGGGCCGCATGGCCGACAGCCTGACGGCGGAGCAGCGCAAGTTCCTGCAATGCGGCACGGTGCGTACCTTCGTGACGACCGGTTGCAATATCCCGGTATTCGTGTCCGCCCACCAGCGCATGGACGTCAAACCTATCACCAAGCCCAATCCCGGCTTCAGCTGGCTGAACCTGTACGACCCGGACGACGCGCTGGGCTGGCCGCTGCAGCCGCTGGAAGGCGGCTATGAAACGCTGGTTGAAGACCGCGTCGTCAACGCCGGCCAGGGCATACTGGACTTCATGACCAAGAGCTGGAATCCGCTCTCCCACACCGCCTACTGGACGGACGACGAAGTCATCAAGCCCTTGGCAACCCTTCTGCGCTAACCTTGATTGCCGGAGCTGACCCCGACTTTTATTTTGACCGCAATGCTTCGGCGGCTTGCCGTTGCTGTTCGATGCGGCGGATTTTCTCTTTTACTTTCGCAAGTTCCTCGGGCGGCACGCCGGCTTCGCGGCCCTGCTCGAGGTCGGACTGCAGGCGGGCCAGTTCGGGCACTGCGGCTTGCGCGTAGGCTGCGGCCAGGCGCTGTTTCTGCGCCAGCTCGTGGGCGGCGTAAGCTTCGGGGTCGGCCAGCACGCTAGCGTCGGGGTGCTCGGCCGGGGCGTCGTGCTGGATCGGCGGCGTGCGGGCGTCGCCGGCCTCGCGCGCCTGCGCCAGCGGCAGCCAGGCGGGCGTGCTCGTATCGACTGGCGGGATGGGGACGCGACGCAGGCCATCGCCTTCGCCGCCCTCCACCACGGTAACCTCGGGGCGCAATGCGACATCTGGCGCGGCTGCTGCGGGCTTGGCGGCAGCCGCGCCAGATGCAGCCGTGCTGCCCTCGCTGGTTTCCCCTGCCGCGTGCATGCTCGCGACATACCATTCGCCCACGACTGCGGCGGCAATGACTGCGATCACTGCGATAGCTTGCCAGCGTTTCATTGCACTCCCGCGATTTCAATCCGCGCCGAGCGGCGCGCCTGTTCGATCATTTCGCTTAGCTGTTTCATGGCTTTGTTCAGCGCGATCATACGACTGGCCTGGTAACGCACCGTTTCCGATTGCAGCGGGTGCGCACCATGCACCTGTTCTTCCACCAGGACGATTTCCCAATAGGCAGCTTCGTTGGGGCCAACCGGGGCGCGGACCGGGGCGGATGGCTTGCCGGGCTGCTGGCTGAAGGCCAAGCTGGCGAGCCAGTCCTTGTTGCCGTCGGCGCTGATCCAGCCGAGGTCCCCGCCTTGGGCTGCGTCGGCGGCCTTCGACATCTTGCGTGCCGTGGCGGCAAAGCTGGCACCTGCCTGCAGGGCTTTCAGTGCGCGCTGTGCCTGCGCTTCGTCGGCAGCGCGGATGTGGCGTGCGCGGACCTTGTCAATGCGGGCAAACAGGTCTTTGTGCTGGTCGTAGAAGGCTTCAATCTCTTGCGGGCTCGCTTCGCCGGACAGGCGGTTCAGCAGCGGACTGCCGGCGTCGGTGTCGAGGCCGATGCCGTACCGGTGCTGCAGCGTTACCATTGCCTCGCCGTCGGCAATCGCTTTGCGCAGGTCGGCCACGGCTTCGGCGCCGAAACGCTGGCTGGCCCAATGCTGCACGAAGGCGTTGGCCAGGATGCGGCGGGCCTGCATGGCGGCGACCTTGGCCGGTTGCTGCGACAGCGCCAGGCGGCCCTGGACGTTCTGGCGGTGGTACACGTCGAGCAGTGTGACGCTTGCGGGTTCGCCGCCTGGCAGCTGGTAACGCAGGATAGGCATCCTGCCGGCCAGCGCTTGCTGTTCATTGCTTAGTGCGATTTCCAGCTTCAGGGTCCCGGGCTGGCCGAAGATGGCATCCAGTTGCTGTTGCGGCATTGGCGGTTGCGCGGTGACCAGGCTGTCCAGCGTGGCGCCTGGCAGCGACTTGACTGCTGCATCGATGTCTTTGCCGTAGATTTCGCGCAGGGTTGCGACCAGGCGCTCTTCCGCCATGACGGCCGGGGCGAAGGCTACCGTGAGATTGGTCCCCTGCGTGGGCATTTCGTCGCCGGCACGTGCGGCCAGCAGGCGGGCGACGATCAGGTCGTCCAGCACGACACGCCGTTCAAGGGAAGGCCTGCTGGCGCGGCGCTGCTGCCATAGCGTGTCCACCGTGAAGGCGTAGACCGGGGCGCCGTTGATGCGGGCGGTCACCGCCGCTGCGGCGTTGCTGCCCGCCACGGCGTGTACGTGCGCGCCGCTGAGGGCCGCGGCAAAGGCGGCAACCCGGACGACGCGCTGGACGATGTGGCGGGCGGCCATCAGTTGGCCAGGCGCTCGGCGGCGCGGTTCAGCACGTGGACCACCATGGCGATCGAGTGCGGAATCATCTTCTTGCCCACCGCAACGCGGTCACCATGCGCGGTCGACGACAGCACGATGCCGCCATTCGCATACGAGTAAGTGCCGCCCTGCGTCAGCAAGGGACGAATGTCGCTGCCTTCCGCCGACACCGGCGTGAAGTCGGCTATGGCGGCCGTCACCAGGGTGGACTCGTTCAGGCGTTCGCTGTCGTAATAGTCGTACACCCATTGCTCCCAGCCCGAATGGTCGTGCGCCGAGGTTGCCCAGGTGTGGTGCGGCTGCAGCAGGTCGGTCGTGTGCAGTACGAAGCCCAGCGACTGCGCGGTCGGCTGCGCCAGGAATTGCGAGAACCAGTACTGGCCAAGGTTGTCGATCGGCTGGAAAGGCGCGGCTTCGAAGTCGGCATACATGGAAGCGGTCGAGTAGCCGCCCAGGCGGTAGTGGGCTTCGGTGATGCCATAAGTGTTGTATTTGCTGCCGTCGCCGAACCAGCCTTTCAGGCCGCCGGCGCCGTCGTCCAGGTAATCGCCGTACAGCCAGCTCGCGGCCAGGTTGTCGATGTCGCCTGCCACGGCCAGCTTGGCGTAGTTGTAGCCGCCGAAGGGATTGCCGTGCACGTCGCGGCCGGCGGTGTGGTTCTGGAAGTGCCAGTAGGTGGTGTACTTGACGATGCTGGCGCCAGCGCCCCATACCGGCGCCATCTGGCAATTGCCGGTGGTGGTGCCGCAGATGTAGGTGTCGGCGAAGTCGTCGACGTCATACGCGCCCTGCCCCAGCGCAGCCGCGAACTGGTCCATCGTGTAGCCGGCGCGCGTCACGCCGGCCAGCAGCTTGTTGTAGTTGGTGGTACCAGGATTCGCCTTCATGTAATTGACGGCGTCCAACACGATACGACGGTGCGTCTCTTGCTGCCATGCGTGGGCCGGCAGGCTTACTGCGGATGCTGCCAGCGCGAGGCTGGCAGCGATGGTGCTCAGTTTCATCTGGTGTCTCCTGGTTGAAAAGAGTCCAGACGATAGCGTCAATTTATGACGGACAGATGAAAAAGTCTTCTAAAAATATTAACAAATCAGAACTGCTCCCACTCCTCGGCTTTGGCGGCATTGGCCACCTTGCGTGGCGGCGTCGCGCGCACTGCCACGGCGGACGATGCAGGCGGCCGGCTGGCATTGCGCAGCGCCGGAGCGGCCTTCATGTGGGCGGCGCCGATACGGAAGGCGCTCACCGCACGGGCCAGGACTTCCGCCTGGTCCTGCAAGGCCTGCGACGCCGCTGCCGTTTCTTCCACCAGGGCGGCATTCTGCTGCGTGACCTGGTCCATCGAGGTGATCGACTGGTGCACCTGGGCGATGCCGGCGTTCTGCTCGGCGGTCGCGGCGCTGATCTCGGCCACGATGTCGGACACCTGCTTCACGCTGGCCACCACTTCGCTCATGGTGTCGCCGGCACGCACCACCAGCCTGGTGCCGGAATCGACCCGCACCACGCTGTCGTCGATCAGCGCCTTGATTTCCTTGGCCGCCGCGGAAGAGCGCTGCGCCAGGTTGCGCACCTCGGTCGCCACCACCGCGAATCCGCGCCCCTGCTCGCCGGCGCGGGCCGCTTCCACCGCGGCATTCAGCGCCAGGATATTGGTCTGGAACGCGATGCCGTCGATCACGCTGATAATGTCCACGATCTTGTGCGAGGAAGCATTGATCGAGGCCATGGTGTCGATCACTTCCTTCACCACTTCGCCGCCCTGCACGGCAATCTGCGAGGCATTCTGCGCCAGCTGCTTGGCCTGGCGCGCATTGTCCGAGTTCTGGCTCACGGTGGAGGTCAGTTCTTCCATGCTGGAGGCGGTTTCCTCCAGCGCAGCGGCTTGCGCCGAAGTGCGGTTATTCAGGTCGCCGGTACCGGCCGCAATCTGGCGCGAGGCGGTGCTGACCGCTTCCGCTGCCGAGCGCGCCGTGCCGACCACGCTGCCGATTTCGCCCAGCAGCTTGTTGAAGGCCACGCCGGCGTGGCCGATTTCGTCCATGCGTTCCACTTCGACCTGGTGCGTCAGGTCCAGCGAAGAGCTGACGTCTTCCATCGTGCCCTGCATCCTGTCCAGGCCACCGGTGATCAC